>Ga0116227_10002083_pt1 | contig 45627 bp, 31 predicted proteins | sample S1TSphgellanicum_FD_89693 | JGI IMG/M metagenome (GOLD analysis project Ga0116227, IMG submission 89693) | Host-associated microbial communities from peat moss isolated from Minnesota, USA - S1T2_Fb - Sphagnum magellanicum MG | ecosystem: Host-associated > Plants > Peat moss > Unclassified...
TTGGTTTAGGGGGGAGGGTGTATGGGATAGAAGTGGGTGTTTCCTGATGTGGGGGAGGGGGCGGGGGGGGGGGGGGGTCATCCGTAGTGGGAAGAAAGTGGCAGACAATCCCCCCCCCCTCCCCCCCCAAACAACTGCCGTAGACAAAAACTTACAGTTGAGCTGAAAGCAAAGCGTAGTCGTGACTCATGAGAGAATTCTCCCATCCCACCCACAACACCCACTTCTCCACACCTCCAACTGAAGATCATAGTGGCTGTTAACAGCTTTGTCAAGGTGAAGTATCAGAGCTATAAAGTCATAAAAGAATCAGTCAGCCATAAGACTGCCCATAATTTATTTTGTGTGTCTATGTGTGTGTGACTGACAGTTTTGATGAGACATTATCACACACACTGTGTTTGTGTTTGGAAATTGGGTATCTTGGTATTAAGTATCTCTTCTCTTTGTTGGAAAGATCAAGGTGTGTAAGTCTAATACTAGGTCACTAGGTAGTACCTAGTAGCTAACAAATATCTACCATGATGTGTAGGCTACTCCTCCTCCTCCTCTCTCACATAGGTAATTGAAGGAAAATATATTCAATTTCAATAACATTGTGGCATGGTACTCTGTACACTTTGTTATGAGTCCTGGTCAAGCTTGATATTTCACACCCAGGTTTTCGAACATTTTGGTGCTTTTTGGGTACTCCAGCTATAATGATGACTTTAGATTCCTCTCCTCTCCTCTCCCCTTGTCCCAAAGGTCCACCGCTCCCCCCCCCCTTCTCAAACATCCCTCCTTTCTTTCAAAAAGTTACCGTACACCATATAGGTATAGCCTATAGTTGATTGATTGATCCCAATACAAACCTTTGCATTGCTCATTTTGGTTTTGCCATTGCACCAAAATGGAGACTTTCGTACGAAAAGAGTTCAAGTAGGGTTTATTTCAGTGTTGGCTAGTTCTTATTTCTTTTCATAACTGACAGGGCAGGTTATTTGTGATTTATTATTTTTTACATCACATATAGGGTATTTTTTATTGAAAAAATATTTTCAAAATTTGGCACTTGCCTACTATCAATTACTATCAATTGCCTTATCAAAGTAATATCTTCAATTATCAATTTCTTCAGTTATTTCTTTCAATGATACCCAATTGTTTTGCATAAGGGTTGATTCTCAAATACCCACCTTGAATTTCTTTGTGGTGCAGAGAAATTTGGTTTCTGACTTGACATACAATTAGTGAGTTATTGTCTCTATTTGACCCTCATAGACATTCATTGATTATACAATTGCCAAACAATCGCCAAACATCCATGGCCAAGTGGTACAAGCATGTGTCAACGCACCAAGCAAATTTTCTAGTTGCAATTTCTAGTTTGGGGTTTACGGTTTAAAGGTTAAGAATCTATCTGGACGAAAATTTCAAACATCCATCTAAGTTATTAGGTTTTGACAAATCGATACTTGACCAATAAAGGTTTTGTCAGCTCTTTGGATGTTACCTATTGAGTAGGTAGGTTCTCTAATTGGTAAATACTTTTATTTGTCTTTACATTCATCCATATATATGCACATGGTATGTGGAGGGTATATGATGAAATAGTTAAACCTACAATCACTCTATGAATAGGGCAAATGTTTTTCATTTACCTGTCACCCAGATTAATAAATTGCCAATACCTACAAACCATTACCTTTACCTGGGTTGGCTATATATCTTTACCCAGCTGATATTGTTTTTGAAAATTTATGTGTACCTTTACCTGCCTGAGCCATATATCTGCCCAACACTGGTAATTACTAGTGTTGGGCAGGTAACAGTTTGGTGGGTTAGAACTGTTGGTTCCAGTTAATAAAAACCAAACTGAAATCAAGTCTGAATTTGGAACCAGCTTTGGAATTGGAACCTGCTTTGAATTATTTTAAGAACAAAACTTGGAACGAGGGCCTGGTTCTATTTATGTGTGGAACAGGAACTAGACCTTCTCTCATTGTTTTCTTAAAACTGGAACTGGAGGTCTTTCATAAAAGTAAAGAACTGCCCAACACTAACTAGTTGTTACTAGGCTAGAGCTGTCCAGTTCTTACTTTTCAAGAGAACCTCCAGTCTTGGTTCCAACTTTCTTCTTCTTTGAAAAACCCTCAGTCTCAACTCAAGGATACATTTTTGTTTTGATAGAACCTTCAGTCCGATTCTGTGATTCTTCAAGATTCTCAATTTCAGTTCTTTAAAAAAACATTCTTAGTTGGGCCAAACTGGATCTAATTCTACCCATATACACATAGCCAAAAACTTACTAGCACTATTCAGATGATACATAAAGTGACCACCTATATCAACTACATTGCCCTAACATGAAAGGAAAGAAAAATAAATTTGCATGGTTCAGACATGTTACAAAAGTAACAACTAGATGCCTAATGCCAACCCATACCCCACCTTCAAATTTATTATTCAGAAAAATGTATGCATCATCTTTTCTCTCAAACTAACAACATGTCTAGCCCCAGTCCAATAAATATATTTAAAATTATTTAAAATTATTTTTTAGAAAATGAGTAATTGGAGCATGTATAAAATGGGTTTTGGGGTTGGCTACTGTTATAGGTCTGGTTCTAACCAAAGCCTGATTCCCAGTTCCATTTCTGATTCTAGTTTTTAGCCTGTTCTGGTTCTGATTTTATTTCAAAATGTAGAACCAGCCCAAGAACCAAACCCATTCAAAAACCAAAACTGAACTACACTGGGAACAACCTACGTCTCCATTTTGATAATAAAATAGTCAAGAAAGTGGGAGTCTGAAACTTGGAATTGTTTAAGTTCAATGCACTAGGCTTGAGGGTGGTACAAAGCACTTGGAGAGATTTTGTAATTTATTGGGAGGGCACATCCTTGAACATCCCTCCTAGAAGAGAAGTGGGTTCTTACTTCTTACTCTCCCCCTCCTATGCCTCATGGTCTACACATGCTTAGGTTCATGGTAATGTTCACCTTGTGCTTTACGATGGGTGAAGCCCAAATGTGGGGGCAATTCCCAAAACCCAAAATACAGGGTCAAATTGGACTACCACCTCATCCGAGGCCCATTATTTTGGTAATGACTAATGACCCCACCATGGGGCTTTTGCCCTACACTCAACACCTTTTAACCCTGAAAGGACGAAACATGATTTTCTTTGGCTTTGGATTTGCCTTGAGCTTCCATCCTGAATCTTATTAGCAAACTATCTGGGAAAAAATAGTCCAGAAAAATCTTCCACCACAAATATGTATTCCACACACAATGTAACCTTTTTACAACACAATTGAGAATAGTAGAGAAAGGCATCATAGAACACTGATGGAATAAAACAACGACCTTTCCACAAGAATTAACAATCCTTAAAAGCCAACTACCTCAAGATGATTTATGAGTTAGGTGTGGGTGCCTTCATTATTTTCTATGCCTTCACCTTAAAAGATCAACTTTTTGAAACATCTAATGACAATGGATGTCCTTCACCTAGAATTGTCAAGGACAGGCTCCAACTCAAAATAACTCAAACATGTTTACCACAGGTTAGCCCCATTGACATTAACCAAGATACGTAATTGCTCCACTTGCACCAGACTCTTTTATACAAGTAGGAATCAACTTAATGAAAATCCTCAAATATCTTTGTTAAACAAAAGCATAAACTTGACAACCTCAGAATCTTATAAAATTTTAGGAGAAGAATGAAGTCCTGTTTGTAAACATTGTTAAAATTGTGAAGCCAACTAAACAAAGGAATGATTGTTGACACCTGTGGCGTTGCACTCATGCTTCCCATCAAAACTTGATTGTCATTCTAACTTTTAAGTTGCAATCGGCATAGAGGACAAGTTAGAAAAGGCAAATATCCTAGGAATAACAACAAAATTTGCATCACACAAATATTTTAACTCATAATGGCACTCCACAACAAAATCAAGGTCATAAAGAAAATAACCTCATCCCTTGAGTATTTAAAACTAGTATTTTTTTAGTCTCCCATAATTGTAAAAAGAAGAGCTATAATCACTCAATTTTATATGTATATGTATATTTTTCAATTTTTTGAGTTTACATATTTCCAAGTTGAATAGAAAATTTAAAAAAAGGGGAATTTTTGTTTTTTTAATAGTTCCAACCATTTCAAGATGTTCCCAACATGAAAAGTTTAGAATGACAATGGTTTTAACATGTTTTGAAATGAATATCATACTTATACGAAGGATTGTTATTGATTAAAAAAAAATCCAACATGAAATCGTGTGATAGGCCCTATGCACCATCCATTCATGAGGGAATTGGCCCTATGCTTCAAAAGTTGAATTACAATGCTATTGGAATTCCTTTGAATCGGTGCTGACTTATCATGTAGATTCTAAAGCTTGCAAAATGTCATTTCTTTAAGTCCACCATCAATTTCACAACTTGAATACTGTCATACATACTTGTTCATTACAAGTGTTGTATTTGTTAGTGACAAGCAAATTTCTATCTTGTTGACCAATACTTGAAAATTTATTCGTGGGGGATGTGGAGATTTTTGGGAGGACTAGGTTACAGTGTGTGTATTTTGCCACTTCAAAGTATTGAGAAAAGTCATAATAATGGGGGAAAGTATGTGTAGAAAACATACTTTACAAGCTGTACTTTCAGTTATCTCATCCTTTAAGTGGTGGTAAATCCTGTATGACTTTAATTAGAAACATACCCCAAACCCAGGGAGGATGCAAAGGTACACAAGGAAAGGACCAGAGTCTGAACAAATTGATTACTAGTTAGGGGTTTGCAAATCAAGGAGAGATAGAAGGGTCTTTAACTCATCTACTATCTGCTGTCAACAAGTCAGCAATGAGGCATTTATGACTTTAAGTTGTTTGGAAGCATAGGAAGCAAATGTTGATTCATACCTAATGAAAGGACTTTCACATCTCAAGTATTCCATCCACCAAAATGGCTTTCCATTGGGCCAAGATAGTAAAGATGCATTTACAATGTTCATATATAGGACCCATGATAAAGTTGATGGAGAATGGTAACCTTTTAATATCCAAGTGTAAAGAAACATGTAAATCATTGTACTCTTCAAGAAATACAACTAATTCATGCAAACAATGTAACCTTCCAAATTATATTCAAAATGTAAGGTAGAATATAATGGTTTTGGCATTATATTGATATGATTAAACCCAATAATTATCACCCAATGGACCACTAAGAATGCCTTTGAGGCTTTAATCTACTCTAATTGATTCATTGAATTGTACCTACAGGCAAAAGTGAACACCTTGGGCCATGTAACAAAGTAACATGTGGATCAAAAGTTAAAATGGAAAAGAACTTCAACTTGATCACCTTAGTTTCATGCTCTAATGTATCATAATCACAATAGTAAGAGTCAAAAGCTGCTCACCCATTGTGTAAATGGTTTTCTAGTTGTGGTTGAGGCACTAAATCAATAGGTATACAGGCAGAGAAGAAATATTGTATCATCGTCTAATTAACTTTATAAGAGCTAAACTTCGTATGGCCCTTTTGTGAAGCAGCTCACAATTTACCAAAATGAAGCAAGAATAATATATATTTGTTTAGTAGTATATCTCTATAGTTGTCCTATCTAGTTACCAAGACATCCATGTCATAGTTAGCACCTGAGGAAAAATACCATAACACCAATCCTTAATGAAACTTCTTCTGCCAAAGGTTATACATGGAAAATGATGTTGACATGAAGGAAACAAAAACAACATATATATCACACCAATTCAATTGTAATGGTGAAAACCTTGATTAAATAATAACCATGTCCACATCCCACACATTATCTCATGTATTTAGTTGTCACCGGATGTGACAAAGTAACAACTTGGGTTATCTAATTGTGGTTCAGAGTTCAGACTCCACAAGCAAAAACCAATTTGCAATCTGAAGACATCATTGGACAAAATAATTAGAATCAACATCAAAAAATAGCATTACATGCTTTAAACTGGAATGACTTTGTTTTATTTTACCCAACATATATTCAACTTAATCTTGTCTACCAAAGCCCTGAAGTGTAGTAGATGTAGTAAAAAGGCAACAAACTGAAACATGATTTCATTAAACTACGCACTACATTGTGAACACAAAGTCCAGGTTTGACATTCATATCTGGAGTACACGCACTACTCATATTACAAAGGGATTGTACATCAAAAGACATTACAACAGAATGAACCACAAACTTGAATAATTATTGATAAACATTGACTTGACCACAACCTCAGATTGGGTCACAAATACCAAATTGGCTAGTTCAATGATCGATGTGAGTGTCACACCAAAACATATGTACATGAAACATTTTGCTCAAACATCATGTTTGACATAGGTTTTAGATACCCAAGTTGTTACTTTGTCTCGTCTGGTGAATGTCATCATAACATTTCATTGTATTCACCATGACTTTGTCTCAGAATAAGTAAAGGAGAAGAAAGAAGACAAACACTTGACCTAACTTAAATTCAGGCCATTTTTGTGTTTGGGGTTTGGCTTGTGTTAAACCCCTAATTACAATCACAAGAGGACAAAGAAGTGGGACACACACCAAGAACATTGAAAGCATGGAACAGTCTCCTAGGGCATCCATCCTACACAGGAATATTAAGAGTAGCCTGTTTGGAGTTGTTTCACATTCCTGTCATTAGAATAATGAGTGTCATAGTTGACAACAGAAAGAATACAAATGGATACTAGATAGGCACCCCCCTTGCATAGGGCGTCCTTTAAGCTTCCTTAAATAAAACCCACACATCACCAAAGCGGACATTTAGGTGTACTCTCTTAGCTCAGGAAGGTGGCAGAAAAAAGCTGGGGATTGTGATTAAAACTCAACAGAAAACCCCTTTAAAACCACACCAGATGCATCATCGTGTAAGGGACAATATCTGAGCTAGTGATGATTCATTTTTGTTGATCACTTGACGAGTTTAACACAAATTTTCATTTGTTGAAGGGCATGATGTAAGTCCTCAAATTCATTTGTGGGAAGACATGATGAGGTCTCCAAAACATTCATGAGGGACCGGTATAGGGTTGTCTCTCAAATGGGTCTAGTTCTCATCCGCTCAACCATGAAAGGAAGAAATGGATTTAGAGCAATTATTGGACTGTGGGACAATCATAGGATCTGAGTGCCATGGAAAGCAAAAGGCACACGGCACAACACAATTGGATGCACCAGGCAAGTTCAGTTTCATTCTCATCAGGGGGACCCAGATGAGCCTCAGGAGCCCATCAAAGCTTTGGATCCTGTGACTGCACTTTGGGTGGGTCCTTGGCACACTCAGTTCTTGTCTCACCTGGCCTCCTTACACACTCAAGCAGTCTGTCCTCCCCTCTTCCCTCCCCCACCCCAAACATATAAAAAAGACGCAAATGTTTGAGCTACCTAGAGGCAAGTATCCTAGTAGCTAGATTCTTTGGTGCCTTCCAAAAAATCCACAATTCTCGTCCTAATGGAAAGGACTTAATGACCTTTCAAGCGAGGTTTGGCAACCCATCACAAAACCATAATTCAGGATAAGCTCCAAATCAGTACATTGTACATCAGTGCTACCAGTACTTGCTTTTTTACCACAAACTTGATAACCTTCCAACTTGGGAGTTTGTTGGGGGAGTTTCCGTACTTCGTTTTTGTGAACCTCCAAGAAACAAGTAGAGCTAGCTGCCTACAGAGATTCTAGAAAAGACAAGCTCGGATCTGACAAGTTTTTGGCAAAAGGGTAACCGGAAATGAGAAAGGTTGGAGGGGGGGCCGGGGGCCGTGGGCCCATATGCTATGGGCAAGCAAGTGGGAGGGTGCCAGAAATGGCGTGTAAGTTGAGTGTGGCGCCCAGAAACCATCACCTGAAAGGATAATAGGTTAATGGCTGGCTGAACATTAGGGTCCCAGAGATCGGTCCCCTGACGGAATATGTTGAATTCAATGGCCGCAGTGATTTGTCCTTAACTCGTGGACAGGAAATGAATTAACTAACTCCGGCATAACGTCTTCCTTTAAGGCTGGGGTGGGACTCTCTGCAGTCTGGATGACCAAAACAGCCTTCGTCTACTGCTTTTTACTCATACATCACAAATATTATGTAGTTGGCTAGTGGAACTCCTAGTAGGAGTACCAAGAGACTGCAGTTGTGCTGTTTGTCAATTTTTTGGGTCGGGTTTGAATCATTCTATTTCCTCTGTCATTTGTAACCATTAAAGGGATTTTTTCCAAAGGTAATGAACTCCCCCATTTGTGAGTAAGCTATTGCTTTAATTACATACTCTTCTACTAGAGTCAGGCCCTATTTTAGTGTGATGTTTTTTTCTCCCGGCTATGGGGCCTTATTGTTGCACCTGGATTTCACCTCAGCACGCTCTCACATCCATGGCCTCCTAGCATGCACCTAAACTACTTGCACATGGCCAAACCACATATTGGTTGGTCCTAGTCCAAAACCTTGATCTTGAATGTCTTATCTAAGGTCATTTCTTTCAACATCAAGGTGGGAGCAACTTCACCCACCATAGACTTCCCAACTAGTCCAAGCCTTCTTCACATGGAGCCCCCAAGCCCCATCTCGTAGACTAACCGCAAACTTAGACTTGGATTGCTTTGTGGTCAGTGCCTTCATTCACTCATAATCCTTTATCCATTTTGGCACACCTATTTGTTTTGTGATAGCTTATTTCGTCAAAAGTCAAAACCAACTCAACATTTAATGTCATGCAATCCATGTCATCATGGGGACCATCCCATGGCGGTTTCAACATAGCCCTTGATTAGGCGAGCCAAAGGCATGGGTCTTGTTCAGAAAGGCATGTCATTTTCCCCCACTTTAGAGATGTCAACATCCTCATTGATGTACTCAAAAGAACACACCCTTGGGGCCATTTGCTCATTTTCCATAGTCCTTAGTTGGGGTTAGCTACTCCTGGATTATGGAAATTCATTCACATTGTGTTTTTTTGTTTTCAGCACAAGAGGAACCTGGGTGGGGTTTTCACCTATGGTGACTTTTTTTTCATTTGCACCTTCCTATTCAAATTGTTTCCCCCTTGCAGCCTTTTTTGGTGTTGGAGTTTGAATCTAGCTTAATATCTCCAACCACCATTCCAAGCAAGGATTACAAACATCCCAACAAGTAGTGTTAAACTAGGTTTTATGGTTCAAACTCCCTTTACGCATATAAGACATGAGTTGCAAGTTCATGCATGGGAAGTTTTACTTCTCCAATCGAAAGTGTAATTTTATTCACCATTACCATAATCTTGCGTAACCAAACCTTGGAAGTTTTTTTACATTCAAGTTTAACTTTCAAGTCCATTTCTGTTGCAACCCTAGCTTTGGGCTCACGACCAAAGCAAAAGGGTTACAAGGTTGAGGGCCAAGAGGAAGCCTGAGAGTCAAGGCTAGAGGAAGCCCGGGAGCCAAGGCAAAAAGAAGCCCGGGAGTCACATCACATACTCCTGAGAGTGTAAGAAGTGTGAGGGAGTATGAGGGAATGAACCCTCACACTCCCAAGGTAACTCCCACTTTGGGAGATGGAGTCCCAGTGGACTCCCGAAATTTCAGAGAGTGATTTCAGGGGTCAAAATTCAATGGCTTGTGACGTTCTTTATATCATTGAAAAGCTCTTGGAACTTAGATATTTAAAATGGGCTCGCATTGCTTATTTGGACATCTAAAACACAAGTTATGGTCAAAAGAAGGGTCGGGAGTCAAACTGCCAATTTGACTCCTAACCACAAAAAGTCGAGAATCGACCCGATTTACTTGGCTGCAGGGGGCGTGCGACATACCATTGAAAAGCTCTCAAAGAGAGCTACAACTTTGCTCTAGACCGCATTGCAATCCGAGGTCTGATCGCAAAGTTATGGGGCTCCAAAGTCGCGAGAGTCCCATTTGGCGCAATTTCAGGACTCCCACTTGGGAATCCCAGGAAAGAAAAGTCATTTGGATGTAGCCTCCGTGGCTAGCCACAGAGCATAATATAAGGGGGAAGGTGATAGCTTCCCCCAAGTCCGGGCCGTGGTGAGTCTAATGTGTTTGTGTTGCCTGTGGCTCGTCCTAGCACCAAGGGTGCTCCAACTATGCACTAACCACTTTGTGTGGGTTGTGTGCAGGCCCGTGTGAGTGAATGAAGCTTGTCAACTCTTCTTAATCCCATCCTGGAGCTCCAACACGCCCCTCTACCCCTCAAAGTGTTGTGAGCTAGGGAACGTGCCCCGACTCCTCCCTCTTCTACTATCTTCTACTTGGACTCACATTTGAGTCCTTCAAGGAGTTGGGAGTGCGTCACTAGGTTTTCCTTTCAAATGATGTGATGTCATGAATTGCCTTCAAGTGTTGCCTTCTTCTTTGTGCTTAAGACTCACATTTGCAAGTTTGAAATCTTGAATTGCCTTCATTTTCCTTGGATTCCTTTTAACATTTGATGTCTTAATTTGCTTTGGTGTTCCTTGTTTTCAAGTTGATGACAGTTGATGATAGTTCTTTGTTTTCAAGTTGATGACAATTTTTTCCTAATGCCTTAATTTTTCATGGCAATTTATTCAATTTTCATGTTTATTCACATTCTGGTTTGAAACTAATATTTCCATTATCTCAAATGCTCTTTGTGTAGAGGTTGACCAAGTAGAAAATGGATTGATGCTTGCAGGTTCAACATCTGAGATCATTCAAGGTGATGTACAAAACATTACGAACAACACAAATACCTTATGGTCAAGTTCTTATGTTGCAAATCACATAGAGTCCCAAGTTAACCCCATGGTTCCAGTATGTTAGAAGATTTTGAAACAAATAAGGAAGGCAACTCAAAGGCTCTTTTGATCACAAAGTCTTTCACTTGGAGTCTGGATACAATGTATGCACCTATATGCATGGTGTGTAATCTCAATAGTTTAAATGTCATATTATATGTGCATTCATTTTCAATTTGTCAAATTCCATTTTTTGGATCTATTTCACACAACATGAACATGATTTATAACTTTTTATAATTACATGTTTCAGGATTGTCAACATTCAAGCTCTTGTTTCAATTGCATGATTACAATGCCATTCAAGAAATGCCTAGTTTGTGACAAGGATATCTAAGGCTGAACTTAGTCTACACTTTCAATTTCAAAAGGGGAGGTCACAAGCCCTTTTAAACACTTTAAACCCTTTGTGCTTCCAAAACAAGAACCCAAAGGCTTAAGGTTTAAAGGTTTGAACTTAACTGTAGCTTTTGACACTAATGTAATACCTACCACAAGAAAACATTGGGTCTTGTGAAAGTTGAGGAACCTACAAAATAATCAGGCATGGAAATATGTGAGACAAAAGAGGTTGATTTTGATTTTGATAAAGGTGATTCCTCGTCTAGGTTTGCAGATATTAGGTTTGCATTGGTGCACCACCTAGTTTGAGTAATATTACCAAGGGAGGCAAAGAATGTTGATTTCATGGATGGTTTAGTTGATTCAATTCATAGTTCAGATGATGAAAAAGATACTGCATGCAAACCAATAGTTTTGAAATCTGCTAAAAAAAGTCTTGTTAACATGTTGGCTACTCATGTTGATGAAACTTTGGAAAAGCCGAAAGCAATCTCAAACCAAGGTTCAAGTTCACAAACTTCAAGAAGACCAAAATAAGGATAAAATGAAAAAGGTAAAAATACCAAACCCTATCTATCCAATTCTTACTTGCTCCACCAAAAAAACCAAAAGACTTGAAATTGTAATCGTTAAATCCAAGTCAGTTAGAAATAAATAAATAAAATAGTGCTACCTATTTACATAGATATCCATTAGCATTTACACTCAAGGAACATAGTTGCCACTTTCATTTGCAAATGTGGAACTATTATTACATTAATGGAGATCTTACATGACAAGATAGGTTGGTATGCCATTTCTCTAATTAAGTTTGTCAAATCTATCACATTTTTCTAATCAAGTTTGTTAAGTTTCATGTCATCACTCTATTCTATTTTATAGCATCAAAAGAGGAATTGAACCTCTAGCTTTCATTGGCTATTGCACCAACAACCCTGATATTCTACACCCACACATTTTAATGTATACATCACATTTTAGGTTGCCTAGCCCATACCTATTTCCAGTCTAATCCTTGAGTATACACATTGGTATGCATATTGATCTTGGGTTTAAGTTGTGTGTACACACTAATCTTGCCAAACATTGTATAATAGATTAGCATAAGAGCATTAACACCTTGTTTGAAAGTCTATAAGCAAAGGCAATTACTAAAGGGAAATGGCCATTATATTATTGGACAAATGGTCACCTTGCTTCAAGCTTCCTAATCACATATCAACTTTCAAAATATGGCCCTAAAGCTAAGTCATCCTATCAATGCAACAATTATAATCTTATGATAAAAAATCATCTCAAACCAAGAACACATAGATGCACATATTATGGTTTATACTGCCCATTGGTATGCTAGACTTTAGAACTATACCTTATCACACATGTATCAAGACTCAACAAAAAAATTACTTGATCACAACATTGAACTAATGTCCAACCTTCAAAGTCAAAACCCACATGGATATATATATATAATCCTAATGAACCAAATGTAAATGATTAGCCTTGTAAATTGACCTAGTTGTGAGATTTTATTACAATTTTAATGAAGTCTAGATACCATATGAGCTCAAACACACATTTTTTCCCTAGAAGTTGGAGAAATGGACTTGGACATATTCATTTATCTAGAGTCAATTGTGATATATAACATATTTTGAAAGGTAATTTTTCTTCTAGTGAATATCCAACAACAAAGAGTACAAAGTTAGTTGCAAAATGTGTATAATTTACTTAAAAGGCTACTTAAATAAATGAGTGTTTATATCTAATTGATCTCATCATTTTGGTTTATAACCCACCTGTATATATATATCTACAACAACAAACCTAATACTCCATAGTGCAACTTGGAGAAACAATTTGGACAAGGTCTTCAAATGCCACAATATAGGTCACCAATTATACTACATAAGGAATTCCATACTAGCTCATTCCAAAATTACAGATGCTTCAAAAATTACAATTTTCAAATTATAATCATGATAAACTACAATTCACCAACCAACAACACAAATCACAACATTGAAATAGTGTGCAAATATGTACTTACAAGGGTTGTGCATAAAAGAAATCATTTAATTTCATTTGATTACAAAGTGTATCTTCAAATAAAAACAGTTGTCTTCACAATGAAAATCATCTACAACCTTCAAAAGCCAAAAGCCACATATTTGAGTGTAAAAAAACATCAAAGAAAACATGAACATTGCAACAATATAGAAAATTTACAATGTACATGCGGGGGCTAGACATGTGTAAAATCATTCATTTTCTTCATTCTGGATTATAGATCGTATCTCAAGAAATGCAACCTTGGAAAGTTGGAATATAGGTTTTCCCCCTTTCTATTTGTGAAAACTTTGCACCATCTAAAGCTTCATTACCTTAATCAAATGGGAAAATATATAGGCTTCACCTTTGTCACACTAGACATAAGAGTACATGCTCCTTCCTTGTTGGTTGAAATATCTGGCAATGACAACTTGACTCCCATGCAGAAACTCCTAACCAAAAGCATCCACATGCATATCTTTAGTCACCATATGCAACCTTTCCACACACATTAAAACCCAAAAGCCAGCATTGTCTTCTGTGTTGTTTTGGGCTACAATAGCAAAACAATCCCCTATTTCCAAGCAAGTTACCAATGACCCCCCACCATTAGAAACTTCCCATCACACTTTTCTCTATATCACACCTAGAATCAATAATCAAACAAGGTTCCAATGTCACTAGGTCAAAAGTTGCAACATGGGTTTCATTATCATAAGGTCCATCTCCACCATCTAAATAGAACTTGCAAAAGCAAGACAACTCATGAACATGCAACAAGGTCTTGTTCAAATGAAAAACACTTTGAATGGAGTGTTTTGCTCTATTGCCTTGAATTGTCCATGCTTCATAACCATGAGTATGATTGACATCTCCCATCTTAATTTCATGGAAGTAACTTTTTACCTCCCATCAAGCTCCAAAGTAAGCAAGATGGGCCTTACCCATACTTGCTTGAAGAAATGTAACAACATCAGAAGCATTTTGTAGCTTCATGCCACCAACCATTTTCACTTGTTCACTTCAAAGAACATATTTTATTGAAGTTTTAGCACCATCCCACTAGCCCTTGCCAAGACTTGTTCCGAAGTAATTCCAACCTTTAAGGAAGTCCAACACTTTTAGTTGGTAGTCCTAGGTATCTTACCACATGAAACCATGTTCGCAAACATTTGAATTGAGATGAACATCAATCACTCTAGACTAAATGTTTAGTGGGCAATTGAATAAATTCCAATGGCATCTGAAGCAATGTTGAACAAATAGGTTGTCATGTTTACGGTCGTCTAAAATGTAGAAATGATATTCAATTATCACTTTCGTCTTTTTATCATCTCCATGCCTGAAATCAGGGTTAACCCTCCAAGTTAAATGCATTAGATTGCTAATTTGAAAGTTATACCAGTGCTAGGTTTGAATTTCATTTTGTTCCATGAATGAGTAGTTTTCAACAAAGTTTATGTAGGAAACAATAGTATTTGGCAATTGGTTTGCCATGCATTGTTTATACTAACTATTTTGCCAATTGGCAAGAAAGTTGTGGAGCACAAATTGTTTCACTTTTGGCCCCATGAAATTTAAAAACTCGAAAGACTAAGTATGCATGTGCTCCAAACAAATCATAGTTTTTAGTTCTCCTACTTTTGTGTTTCCAACAAGTACCTCTTGGAAGCATTTCCAATTCAACATTGAAGAATGATTTGGATCAATCTCCATGGGGCAAAGATTCAAAAGTTTCAAACCACAATCTTAGCATTTGCCTTTCACACATTGTAGGGCATGCCACTCCTGAAATTTTTGCTTTGCACAACCCATTTTTTGCCACATATCAATAACACCTTTGAATATAAATCCATTGCTTGAACATCTGAGTACCTCACCTTGATCATCAATAGAAACTACCTTGCATACATCATTGCAATGACAAGTACAATTAGTATGCACTACACAATATCGCATGTTATTAAATTGATCTTTGAGCTCCCTCATCTCTATATGGTACTAGCAACAACACATATTGAATTCCTTCAACTTCTTTACAAACCAAGGTTTTAGTAGGTGGAATGATATGAATCCAACATTGATGATAAAATGTTTTTTTTTGAACTTCGTGAAAAACTAGAATTGCAAAATAAAAAATGTTCAAAGAATTAAACCAATTCTAAGATTAGTTGAAGGGATTCATATCATTCCACATACTAAATCTTTGGATTGATATTAAAAAAGTTGTAATTCAAAACTTAAAATGCTTGAGAATTGTATAGAAAAGTTGAAATACAAGAATTGAAAGTAGTGAACACTTAGGAATTGCACACATTTGGAGTTATGGAGTCAATGTTACAAACCCAATCACTTCATGTGACTTGAAAGTTGATATCGCATAACAAATTTGTTTTTTAGTGTTCTACAGCCTTACTAAAGAGCATGCATTAGAGTGCTTGTGAAACCAAAGTACCATTTTAATATTCATGCCAACACATTTGTAAACAATTAAGGAATGCAACTATAATCAAGATTGTAAATAATATGGATTCAATGTAATCAAGACCCCACCAAATTAGAGGCAAAAGGGATTATACACCTATTGAAACTAGGTGGACTACATGATAAATTCAAGAAAGTTATGCAATTATAGATTCAAAATGCTTCAAAATTGTAATATAAATATCAATACACAGGAATTGGAACCATCTAGGAATTGCACACTTAAAATTGGGTGCAATCACAATTGGGGTACACAAAAGGAATGTTTCACCCCAAAATCATTCTCAGGACATTATTTTGAATGACCATTACATTTACGAAATAATTTATTTGGTAAATTTTATTTTTTCATTAGGTACTCACATACTTCTTGATTACAATGGTGGTGATTTTTTATGATTTGAATTATTAAAATATGTCCTGAACTGTCCTAAAAAATGGCTTAAGAACATGTCCCACTTCATTGTTTTATCGAAAAGGACTCAACAAAACTAGCAATATTTGTTCAAATTGTTCCATATTTAAACCAAAAATAAAATAAATTATATTCTATATGATGGCATAACGTTTTTGTATGGTAAATCACCAAATTTTATGGAATTGATGCAAGAATCTTGGATTTTTTCATAAAATGGATGCATTAATAAAGACAACCAAATTAATTTGTTAATTAAAAATTTACATTACAAAGGTTTGGAAAGAAGTATTAGAGGTGTGGGTGCAAATAAAAGGACATTATTTGATTTTTTAATAGGAATTTGGCAATCCAAATGAAAGTATCCCATTTTGGAATGTCTAAGTAGTCTTACATTCCTTTTTGGTTTATACGTGAACAAGACATTCAAAATTTGTTCAATTGATTTGAATCAATCATTATAACATTTATTGGTTAAAAGTCTAAACATACATATCCCTCTTTCATTGTTTAGCATCTTAAAACATTCATTTTGGTAAGTCGTTAATTTAGGACTCAAGACACAAGATAAATGGGTGTCATGGTTCTTGTTATTGTACCCCAACCATGATTGCATTCAATTAAGGAATGCAACTAATCAAGAGTGCAAATAATAAGGACTTGATAGATTATAATCAATACTTCAAATAATTAGGACCCCACCACATCAAGGGCACTAAGGAATTCAAATGATTTTCATAGGACTTTGCCAATTTCATCCTTGGTTTCCTATGTCCTCATAATGTCCTGCCAACATCTTGGTTTTCATTTGTCCTTATAATGTCTTAATTCTAGCTAACAACTATAAAACTTCAAGGACTTTACAAAGTCATAAGTTAGCCCTTAGAAACAAAATTCTTGATAGAATCCCTAATGGCAATCTATTTACATGACTTAAAGGATTAGTCAAGTATTTCATGCTTGTTCATTCCTAGAACCTTAAGGAATAAAATCCTAAAATACATGCATAAAAATACTTATATGAATCTAAATATATTCAAGCAAAAAACTCTAGACATCAAATGACATGTTTGGTGGATTTTAACCTACTAACGAGGAACTAAAAGACATCTATTTAATATTTTGAAAGGTCTAGGTCCTTACATGGTTACTCAATCAAATCATTTCAAAACAAATGGACAACAATAAGATATATGCATGGTCCTAAACTGTGGAGTTTCAAGGCCTTTAGACAAATGACAATTAAAGATCAAGATACATGGAGATGGAAATCACAAACTTTCACATGGAAATGAAATATAAATTCAACAGTCAATGGAAGGAAATGCACCTGTGATTCCTCAACAAAATGAGTACTTTCCTACTAATGAATTGTTTAACAACATCCTTTCTATTTGGACTGACTCATGTTTCACTAGTCTAAATTTCACAATTGGGTCCATTGCATCCATTGAAAGTGAATCCTTCCCCTTTGATCGAATAGTAATGGCCCATTCTTTACATGATCCTTCCTCAAGCTACACTTTCCTGCATTGTCCCCTACTCAAAATCCTAGGGTTTATCCCAATTAGTTGGCCCACTACTTTTAAACTCAATAGAGTTTGACACAACCATGTTGGTGAGAACATTTCTAGCTTTCATGTCATCAATAGTATGGCAACCTTTTATACCCATCCACCTTTCTTTCAGATTCCCAACTATTTCATATGTTGTTTCGTATAGCTTTGATTTGACCACAACATCAAGCATTGCTTCTTTCAAAATTGGTTGTTTCAAGAACTTTTCTATGGTCAATTTTTGAGACGCAAAACCTTTCATGCTAATAAGCATGTGCAACATAGGTCCAATTTGATTTGCAGGCCTAGAGGTTGACCTTTCAATGTCACCTGTGTGAGGAATGTTTACATTTGCAAATGTTTGCAAACACTCAACAATCTATTAGTAGCCTTACACTTTTGTTGCCTATCCTTTGCTAATAGTCTTCGAGCTACCTCTACTCCTAACCTTCTTTTGGTACCCTCTCTAATCCTTTGTTTATTCTTCTTATTTCCCATATTTGAATTTGTCAAAAAAACCCAACTTGAACAAAAATTGGAATTGGATTGACTAAAAGAAGACTGACCATGGTGTTGAACACCTGCAACCAAAGATTCAGCACCCATAGATCACCCAAATGCAAGTACTATTGATTATGCATGTAACATATCACTATTGATGCTAACCTTCTCATCTTGGTTTCTAGATTATTTAACATCAAAATTCACATAGATTTGAGATTTTATATTTGATAGTTGGGTCTAGGTTTTAGGGTGCAAAAAACTCAACCAATAACACCCGAAAATCTTCAAATGCAAGAATTAATGACAATACACAGTATGGATAGTCATGTTGTCTTGTTCCAAGGTTATCAAATATCTAACAATTTTTCAAATTTAGAACTTTGAATATGAGTTGCATCCAACAAAGGATCAAATCCCACTTGTGCAAGGTGGAAGCAAGTTATAGGCATGATAGACAGTTTGATTTCCACATTTGCATGCCATGAAACCTACCACACAACAAAACAATCAAAAATTGGATTTGTAGACCCTCTTTACCCCTCTGTTTATTCTTCTTGTTTACCATACTTGAATATGTCAAAGAACTCATCTTCAAGAATCGGAATTGGATTAATTGGAAGAAGATTAACCATGGTGCATGTTATTGAATACTTACAACCATGATTCTACATGTAACATATCAACAATGATTTTAACCTTTTCATCTTGTTTTCTACATCATCTAACATATGAAAGCACATAAAATTGATATTTTATATTTGACAATTGGGTCTAGATTCTAAGGTGCAAAAAACTCAACCAATAGCACCCCAAAATCTTCAAGTGCAAGAACTAATGATAATAAACATTATGCAAAATCATGTTGTCTTGTTTCAAAGTTATTAGAGATATAATAGTTTTTCAAAACTAAAACATTGAATATGAGCTACATCTAGTTGCAGAGGATTAAATCCCAACTTTGTGCAAGTTATAAACAAATTATAAGCACGACAAACTTAGTCTAATTTCCATGTTTGCTTACAATGAAACCTATCACACAATAGAATAATCAAAAATTTGATTTATAGACCCTCTTTATAGCCTTCTACTTATTCTTTTTATTTGCCATATTTGAACACATCAAACAACTCACCCTTAAGAATTAAAATTGGATTGATTGGAAGAAGATTGACCACGGTGCATGTTATTGAACACTTGCAACTAGAAATTCAGCACCCATAGATTATGCCTAAATGTAAGTAAGAACTATTGATTTTACATGTAAAAAATATCAACGTTAATTCTAACCTTCTCACCTTGTCTTCTTGATCATTTAAAATCAAAAAGCACACATATCAAAAAGCACCCACACTTTAGTTCTAGATTTTAAGGTGCAAACAATTCAACCAATAGCACCCAAAAATCTTCCAAGAACCAATTACAGTCAACACCTTGCACAAACATGTTGTGAACTATTTCAAAGTTATCAAAACCTAACCTATGACAAAATTGTAGCATGGAATGGCTACATATGAACATAGCTACATATGAATAGAGCTGCTTTAAAAATACTAAAGTTGCAACAAAAGAACATCTAGAGATCCCTACTTGTTCAAGTTAACTTAATTACCAGCAAACTTAAAACTTTGTTTATGTTTTTGTTTGTTTGCTAAAAATTTATTGAGCAGTCTAACTTAAAATTCAAAAACGGACTTCAGGGTATGCAACAATACACATGATTAAACACTTGTAAAAAGAAAGTAATCACATATCTCCCAAGTGCTAGACCTAATGTCTATCAGCCATCAACCACTCCAAGTTCATTCTTCAACATTGTTGCCATCACAACTAACAAATAAGGATCGGAAGAAGCAAAGGAATACAAAGACAATTACCTTATCAACCTTGGACAATTCTAACCTATCCAATGTCACCAATAGCCACCAACCTCTAATGATAACATAGGTATGCAACGTCCAGTCTACATGTCTACCTTTCAAGGAAAAATCCTTGAAATTGCAATCTTAGATGTTTGGAATAACAAGAATGAAGTTGACACCCCAAGGATGCATTATTGTGGGAACATTATACACAATGAAGTTTCCAATATTTGGACGATTCATGCAATATTCAGGCAAAGGTTCTATCTCGAAGTGCGGTGGTTAAGTTGCAACACTTTCTACATATTGTGTGCTTCTAGTGATCAACAAATTGTTAATATCCTTCACAATGTCCAATATCTTAATCTCCTTGCCCAAACCCAAAGAACTTCAAGACCATTGGTTGCACAAATAGTGAAAACAATCAAAACAATCTAATACTAGGGTTAGGGTTGATGTTGTAGATAATGCATAGCTCACGATTACAAAAGATATCATGCATTTGAAGAAGCTTTGAATTGTTGCAAAGCTTGTGCACAACATGGCATGTCCATCACTACCAATGTGTGTTTTAAAGTTCGAGCAACGACGTGCACTTCAACACCCTTCCCAACAACAATTACACACATAACACAAAAGAACCTCATCCAAGGTATGTGAACCCTGTCAACACCAAAAAAATAGTTTCTGTGAATATTAATTAGTCCACAAGATGGATATAAACTTGAAATCAACAGCTATGATTAATATGATAGAATACACTTTTCGCCATAACAAGATTCCACAACTTGGAATCCATGACCAAAGTCCTTATGCTGTGTAATTTTTACTTTTTGGAATTTTATATTCTAAAAAAATGTTTTTTAATTTTATTTTACATGGGGTGATAACATTAATAATTTGAAGCTATAAGAGCCCTTAAAATCCTTTAAATGATGTATTTTCATTGTCCTATCCTTAATGGTTGGCTTTCCTAAAAAGTCTTTACATCAAGGAGTCCTTTTCTTCTAAGCTTTTGATCTACTAATCCATCTAATGAAGGCCTTATGTACCATCCTTTTTATTCATTATGTGAGTTAAATAAAACCACCATTTATCGACATTTGCTAGTCCTTTAATGTCATGAATCCTTGTTATTACTCTTATTACTAGTCACATATCTTAAAATAGAACAAATAATCAAAATTTTGAATCTTGAAAATGTAAGGAAATACATCACCCCATGAATTTTTTTAAGTGTAATAATCCTTTTGGAGGACCCAATCATGAATATACCCCTATGTGCATTCCTAGAGGGTGAGAGTAAGAAGGCTAGACGAATGTAATTAGGTAATTAGGTTAGGTAGGTTAGGCTAAGCCAGGCTACCACTTATCTACATACCTTTTTCAACCTATTTAGACCTATTACCTACCTACCTACATATTAAAATTTATTTTTTATAATAATCTTTTTAATTTTTTTAATCTAGGTATAAATTCAACTAGCCAAATGGTCCACTATTTGTTAGTCATATTCTAGTCATTCATTATTGTGACACCTTACCAATATATATGATTTGTCCTATATAACTCAAGACAATTATCCTTTATGACCACAAGATGAAGAATGTCACATTATACATTCAATGACTTCTTGTCTTAAACAAGTTGTCCAATATGATTAAAAGGCTCCTTAGTCATATGATGTCTAGTATGACTACAAATTTAGTCATAAATTTAAGGATTTCTTCCAATGTTGCCCCTTTTTCTTTTAAGTTCACTTGGAATCCTACTTTAATACCACCTATTGCACCCATGGCCTCCTAGCACACACGTAAATTACCTACACATGGCTAAACCACATAATAGTTAATCCTCACTTAAAACTTTCATCTCAAACTAATTTGCAATCTAAGGCCATCCCCTCCAACCTCAAGGCATGAAGGATTTGGCTTGTCATAGATTTCCCAACTCATCCAAGGTTTCTTCACTCAAAACCCTCAAGCCCTATTTCATAGCTCAATTGCAAACTTAGATTTGGATTGTTTCATGAATAGCATATTCATTCACCTACAACCCTCCACCCATTTTGGCACACTCATGTTTTTTATAGTGGCTTACTTTATTAAGAATTAAACCCAATTTGGCACTTAATGTCATGTAGTTTGTGCCACCACGAAGGTTGCCCCATGGTGGTCTCAACATAGGCTGTAATTGGGTGAGCCCAAGGCATGGGTCTTGCCAAAAAAAACATCTCATTTATATACATGTCGGGTGAAAGCATGGTTAGGTGTTTCAAAAGTTTAGTCTATAATCTAACATTAATGAACTTTTTGCAATTTTAACAAATATCAAACCATAAATCCTATAATTATCCCTTATGTTTTTAATCATAAATATTAATAAACCAACCTATAAATATCCTTAAATATGTGATTGATAAAAAAATCCATGCAAAAGATTAAAATTTTTAATGTGAAATGGACTCACAAGGATAAAAATTGACAACAATCACGTCATTTAAAACTTTAAAATTATATATATATATATATATATATATATAAAGTTTCAATGCACTTCACTAATAAATTCTTCATTTGATGATTTTTTTATAAAAAAATTGACACTACTTTGACGTATTTTTTTAGTCCAAAATTTTCAATTTTTTTTGTGTGACAAACATAGTGTTGTCATTTCAAAAGTCCATTATGAATCCATAATCTTCTTAAAATTCATCCAATTTTTTTCATGATGATTCCTATTAAAGTTTATGACAACATGAATAATTAAAAAATTGACAATGTTAATTTTGAATGTGGCTTTAAATTTTATGTTTCTTAAAAAATTACAAGTGTGCAATCCAAACTATCCACCTATTCATGCTTTCACTTTGTCACAACATGCTTTGTCACCTAAAGCACTATTAGGCTTTTCAAGCCTTTTTTCAAGCATTGAGGCAATTGCTTCAATTATTCTTCAAGCCTTTTCTTTTCCCCCTTCAACATGGGCTTGGGTTTTGAGTCTATATTGCTTGGTGATTTCCATTTTGGACTCCTTTAGCCACACTTATATATGCACATCCCAATAATTTTTAGGTGTGAGGTGTAATTTACTATCTTATTTTCCCTAGATTGCTTCGCTTGAAACCCTTCCATTATAGTTGCATGGTACCTACTTTTTCTATTACAATAGTGGTGTCCTTTTCCTCCTCACTCGAAGAGGAACAATTGAACATAAAGATATAAAGCCATGTTTGCACTCGGGTGTAGTCACAATCAAACAAGCCACAAAACACGTCTGGTAACTACCAAAACTTTATAAAAATTGTAATTTTGTTAGATATATTTTTGTGGTGCCATTTTAATGCCATGTTAATCATAGAATCTAGTGCTAAATGACTAAGATGAATGTTGAAGAATTCAAAATAATTTTTTTTTAAAAAAATTTGGGTTTTGGTTTTAATAAAAAACCTTCAAACTTGAACAATAGTTGCATAAAAATAGTTGATTTTGTAAATTACTAAGCTAAAGATTCTCTTTTTGATGAGAAAAATATTGAAATGATGTTAATTGATTATCCACATTCAAAAAACACTCACAATTTGAAAGTTGTGAAATTTTAAAATTTTTAAAATTAAAAATCTATTGAATAGAAATTAAAAATTTCAAGAATCCTTTGCCACATGTAAATGGGGTGTAATGTACATAACATCTTCTTTTTTTTGTAGTTTATGAAACAATAAAATAAAACATTAAATAATTAGCATATTTTCATACAATTTGAAATTAAGATAAAAATTTTAAATGAAACGCAAAATTTGGTAAATTATGTGCACTTTTTAAAAATTGTGATGTATTGAAATAATAAAATAAAATTTAGTGATATATTGCAAAAGATTTCATCCCAAAAATCCTTTCTATGAAAAAGTGAAATTGACCACAAAAAGGATTATAGTCCTTGAGTCCTTTGTCACCATTGGCTCATTTGATTATGATTGCACCTTAGAATCATTTCTTTTAGGAAAATGGGAAGAACTTCAAGCTCTTAAATTTTTAAAAAATATTTATGCCCTTGTCATGTTGTTGTTTCCAAGTAAGCCCCCCCCCTCTATTACCACATCCCTTCGAGATCCCCATCCCTCCTTTTTGGCCTTCCTTAGCCCTTCCATCTTCGGGCAAAGTCTAACCTTTAGGCTCATCAAAAAGTATGCATTTGCTTCTAAAGCCTTTATTCCCCTTGCCTAGACCCTAACTTCATCAACAACTATTTGCACATTGCACACCTTCCACAACTTCAAATCTCCTTACCATGTTTTAATTTCTTGATGGAATTTATGGATTTGGAATTTTCCTTAGATTTTTTCAAGTCAACATTCACCCACATGTCTCATTTCTTAGTTGAGGGGCCTTCATGGATGTTTTTTGAACATTTTCAAGATTCTTTCGACCCTGAGGACTTGGCCAATGGCTTTTTCCAACTATTCCAAATGAGTTTATATGTCATTACATGTCATATTCCTAAATACATAGCTCAAGCCTTTGATGCAACTTGGACACTAACTTTGGACAAGCCTTCCAAAATCATTCAACCAATCATAATGGGTGAGGTTTTCTATTAGTTAGTGTGCAAGGCTTTCTACCTTTAATTTAATTGCAACACATTTTTGGTTCATTTGTCCCCCAATGAATTAAGTGTTATAGTTAAAGGGTAGGTAGGATGCAATGGTGCATGACATTCACATAACATTCATCCCAAATTAGTGGTGTTGCATGCAAATGTTGAAAACACCTTGAACATAATTTCCTACAAGGTTATCTTTTAAAAGCTCTATGCAATTGGAGGCCAATCATCCAAGCTCGATCATCACTTTTATCCACTCCTTTAATAAGGTTTGACCACCAACCCCCCATAAAAGGTCTAGCCCCTTATAAGCTAGACAAAAGCAATGAACTAAGACAACTAGCTTTTGTATAAGGGGTTGACTTTTTAGAAGTGACCTTGGAAGTTTGTAGGGTTGACCCTAGGTTAGTCTTAGTTCATCGTTTTTGTCCATTTTGCAACTTTGTTCTTTTTTGGCCTATCTCTTGGCTCTCCCTCCTTTGCCAATAAACAAACAACACGAGTGGTGTTAAAACCACGCTTGCTAATATGAAAAGCACCCTAAGAAATATCAAAAAATGATGTGTAAAAACTTCAATTTATGTTAAATGTTTACATGCAACATGTAAGTATTAATTCATTAGAGCATCTTTTTAAAGCAATTCAATGCATTTACTTGAACAATTTTATTGGCCACATAATCAAGCATACAATACCTTAGAAGGGTCTAGACTTTGATGCTCCAAAAAATTGGTTATATAGTTTTTGTGTTTCAGTAATTAGGCAACACCAATATAGTGCACCTTTTAGACCAAAAAATATACTTCGATGGACTTCATGTTCATTGTTATTTTTGTTCCATCCTAAAGTGTTTATATGCACATTAAAATGCCAATTTACTTATAAAGTTAACTCCTCAACATAATACAAAGTTCCCATTCTAATAATTAGATTGGCCATATAAAATGTTTTTTCCTATCCATAGGCACAACCTTATTCTATAAACCCCATGGTTCACAACATTTTAATAGGAATGCATGGGATTATTTGTAAGAGGATTGTGAGTCTTTTTTCAATCTTTTTCACTTTTTAATATGAAGGAATTTTTGAATGAAATATTTTGCAACTTGCTATTTAAAATACATATAATTGCCCCAATATATCACATGCTTTGTGTTAATCATTATTGAATAGATATGAAAATTTCAAAATTTGAAGATTTTGCCATATTTTGCATTTTGTCTTGAAAAAATATCATAATTTTGAATCATGTCAAAATGTGCTAATTGTTTTAACTTTTAGTTTCTTATATCATAAGCTACAACTTTGATTTATATGTCATCTTCTTACACCTTGTTTACATGTGGTAAAGGAGTTTTGAAATTTTGAAATTTTGTTCACTTTGGGGTAAAAACACAATCAAAGGAGCCACTCAAGTGAACAGACACTCCTTAAAATTGCATTTTTATATGTTTGAAAGATCACAAGGGAAGTGCATAATAATTTGGATTGTTATAAAAGTTTTTGAAATATTTTTCGTCAATTGCAAAGTTTATATGCTTAAAGTTTGACACACATCCAAAAAAAAATTGCATGTTCAAAACATTCAAACTTGCAGAATGGATAGTCCTTATTTTTCTCAAAATTTTTTTTTTCCTACCAAATGTGCACCATTCTTTATGAAAATTGGAGAGGATTTTAACATTGATGATTAGAAGGGCAAAAACATTTGAACTAATGAAATTATTTTTTATAACCAATTTGAACACATTTGGTTCAAACATGTTTTTGACTTGAAAATTATGGATTTTCAAAATGTGACCTTAACAAAAGTTCATATTTATGTGATAGAGGGCATGAATGCATAATATATATGATGTAAAATCAATTTTTTGTCAAAACATATTTATATCTAACATGTAGTGTTAAATTGGGTATCTAAAATGTAAAACAAACATAAAAATGACACATGTCATGTGTAGCCCTTGGAAAAGGACTTTTACCTTGGCACCCATGGCTCCTTTGACTGTGTTTTCACCCTTTGATTTTTTAAGAATTTCAAATTTCATAACTTTTTGAATTGTGAATGCTTTTCAAGTGTGGGTAAATATCATCAAATACTTTACTCTAATCCTTTGTAAAATTGATTGTTTCTAGCACAACTATTGTTCAAATTCAAAAGTCCTTTACTAAAACAAAAACTCAAAATTAAATTTAATAAATTTTTAATTTGAATTCCTCAACACTCATATTAGTTATTTAATGCAACTTGGAATGATTCACATAATTTTAAAATGTCAAAAAAAAAAACATATCAACTATAGTTTGAAATTTTCAAGGATTCCCAACACCCTTTTTGGCTCCTATTAACATGTTTTGACACCCATGTATTTGTGGCTTGAGTGAACTAACACTAATGCTTAGTACCTACAATAAAAGAATCTAATGGATGACCTTCAAAAAGTCATCCAATGGCTTTCCTTATAAGCCTCCACTAAATTTGCCATCATTACATTTTAGCTAACCTCTTAGGTTTTCTTTTCTATTTTATGACTATGCATAACTATTTTGGACTTTTGGTTTTATTATCCCACAATAGCCTTCTACTTTTCTATTCCTATATTTTTGGGATGTGCACAACATCTTCCAATTTAAAAAAATATTCTAACTGTAGATAATTGATAGGATCTAGGCCATCTTGGTGTGTTGAATAACATGTGCATTGTGATCACATATGAGATGAAAAGAAATTAATGGTAATAAGGTAATTTCCATTCAAAAGATTATGACTTCAAGATCCATAAAACTCTAGGGGGAAAAAAAATGATTCTTACAAACTTTGTCTTTTAAAAAATGTATCATTTTTCGTTTGTTCATGGGCCTCACAAATCAAGGACAAAATATAAAACTTGTTTTTAAAAGCACTTTGATGGCTTTGTGTTTGGGATACATATGACATTTCTACATTCACATTGTTTTATTACTCAATGCAAAGAATCATGAAAGGTATGTTCAAACTTTTTAATAAGCCTTTTTAAAGTTTGAATGTTTTTGGGTTTTTACTTATGTTTAGTTCAAGTATTAATCAATGGCATCATTCTCCTTTTTGAAGGTTTACATTAGATCTTGCAAGTTGCCCTACCCATACAAGTTATTTCATCAAATATTATAGTGAGGAAAGCAAGTGACTAATGACAAATGCCAAACAAGAGTGACAAAGGGGCCAAAGAGTGTGCAATATGGTTGGCTCATTTGCAAATGGTACGACAAAGTGTTAAGACAAAGGTTGGGAGCATAATGGCAATGGCAAGCATAAAACAGACATCCAAACCTTGGAGACCTTTGATTGAAGAAAAAAGCCTTTAGAAAGACTTTGATTAGCAAGAAAAAGAAAGAAAAAATGAATAGGAGCTGAGAAAAAATTAGTAGACTAGAGAAAAAAGAAAGAGGAGGCGGGCGAGCTTGCTCACCTACAAATGGGAATATGCATTTGGCGGCAGGATCCATAAAACAAATACAAAAATAGAGGAAGAGGTGGTGACCTTTTGGGATTGGCGATGGTGGAATGAGCACGCCACACAGGACAAAACAAACGAAGAAGAACCGTGGGCGGGACCGTTTTTGCAGTCATGAAGATGGGGGCCCCTTAGGTACCCTATGGATGAGCACAGGGGGTGACGACTCCTAATGGATGAGAGGAGGATTGCCAGTGTCATCCACTGGTACCAGTGTACGTACTGGTTCACCCAAGGCATATAGGTACCTCTTTGTGAGTATTTTTTTCTACACTAATCCTATAACCTTGTCTGTATAGACAGGGTTAAAAATGCTGGCCTTTACAGATGGTGAACAATTATTCCTGCTTTGTCTCTCACATAAATATTCTTATGAAATTAAGCAAGGTAGTTGGATAGCTCAGTCGGCTTCTTACATGGGTTATACCCATCCTCCTCTCGCCTCCCCTACACGAACTGATGACATCAACTGTGAGTGTGCAAAGGATTTTTTAAAAAAAACCTTTGAAGCACGGCATCAGACCAGACCTGACAAGCCGTCGGCAACTCAAGTCAAGCTCATAGGCTCAGGACCAGCAGATCTTTTCACCTGCACACCACTGGGTTTGAACCTCGGACCATGGTCACAGAGTAGGCTATACCAGTGAGCCATCACCCCTAGAGAACATAAGAAAAGAAAAAAGTGTCGAAACCATTTCAACACCCAAATCAATCATCCACCCAAAAATTCAAAGAAAACTAAAGATATGGGGGGGTTGGTACAGAAATAATAAGGCACGATCCATGTACGCCTCTCCCAAAACAATATGAAAATGAAAAGCCAAAGAAACCTGCCCCCACAAAAATGACATCATTGGGTGGTGACATTGGACAAGGAGCTCTTATGAAAGCAGGCCCCACGGCCATATCTTTAAGTAATTATATTCACAGGATTAGTAAATCCATTCAGTAACTGCAAGAGCATCGGTTCAGATTGTTCACGTGCTCAACCAAAAAAGTTGAATTGAAACTTCAGTCGTCTGATGGATGCTTCTTCTCTTCCTTCTATTACAACAGGCCAGAGTGAACCAACAGCCACCATTGCACCACTAGTGATGGTTGATGATAGGTGGACAGGAAAACACTTTTCCTTGGGTTCCACTTCCCTAGCTAATCGTGCTGGTTAGTTAACTCAGTTTTGGTTGCCTGGTCTTTTTTTTCTTTTTTTTAATTTTTAAAACAACTGTAAGGTAGGTTATTTTTTAATTTGTTTTTGGACCGCACAGATTGTCAATACCAATGTCAATTTCTTTTGGTCACCAGGTAGGTTATTTCAAAAATTGAGGAATACCCATCAGTTATGCATAAGGGTAAATTATCAAATAACTGATTGATAACCGTCTATTATCTTGTTAAGGTTATTAAAAAATCTATTTTTAATTTTTTTTATTAGTGTTTAAACATTGACAACCTACTTGGATGATAATTGAGCCATCTAGGTAGGTTAGTAGATTTTTCAATTTCAATACTAGGTGATCATCAATTTTGATCAAATATTTTAAAAACTCAATAATTGACTGGTAGGTTGTTGATAACCGGGTCAAAACTCAAATAACCAGCCAACACTGGTTATAACCCACTAGTCCCTGCCTATCTACTGACCATTCACATTCGTCTGCTTACCTAGTAACCACCTATCATCCTACCTACCAAGTATAACCTACAAAACATGTGATCATCCTTTACATGATAGCGTACGAAGGTGAAATTTGATGTCAACTCAGGTGGGGTTCCTCTACAACTGAGTCCAAACAGGCTGCCAATGGCTGTTCCGCTAGTGGCTTTGGTTCACTCTTGCCTCCAGTGTGCTTGAGTTGTTGTTTCTCCACGCTTCATTAAGACATGTGATGGACAATTTTGCAGAAAAGTTTTTGCATGTTCTAATGTGACAAAAAACAAGGGCTCAAACAAACAAAATGCAAAACACGTATACACTAAACGACAAGTACACTCTCCAAATTTCACATGGGCCTGAGCCAATGGCCACCAAAGTTCCATCCAAAAACCAGCAGAGAAATCGCCTTCTTCATCATAGAGAGGCTTGAGGTTTCCAAGGGGTCAAATCGCTCTGATCTCACTCTCTTGAGCCCACTAGCCTCTCTTCTCAAAGTCTTCAAACCCACATGAATCCAGGACCACATTGGACTTCCATGGAACTCTAGTTACACATGGTACTGTAAATCCCTCAACCCACACAAATCACACAATCCGGTTTTCTTGACACCATCGCTCCACTTGACAAGACAAAAAACATGAATACAACACATCGATTTTCCCCAGTCACTTCTTCAAGAATCATTACAAAGAACCACACCCATCCTTTGTGTGAATGACCTTGTAAACTCAATGGCCTGTTGCAATTCTTCGAAGTTCCCAAAAATCAGGGTACTCGCTCTTAAAAAACAAAACAACAATACCTAGATACGAACAAAACCCAAACACAGACTTTTGAGAAGAGTTGTTGGCCGCTTTCGAAATCTCTCGAACTTATCATCATCCCCCCTCCTCAACCATCAAAACCAGCTTTTAGATAGACACTCTGCCTCCATAAGTACATTACGTAGCGGATAGTCTCCTACTTTTCCTCGAGACAAAGCTCTAAAGAAAACAAAGTTCAACCACTTCCCTCTTCTCTTTGCAAAACAAAAACCTACACTACTTATCTTCTCTGCAGCAAATCTTTCCGCCATTGCTCCGCGAGATTTCTGCCGAGTGCATCTCACCTGGCAGCTCCCTTGCCACACCATCATCATGCGTCCAGCAACAACTCATACATACCAAACTGAAGAAAACGACACCAAAGTTTCAATCCTACCAAACACCAGCACATCTCCATTCTACAACCTTCCTTGTCTCCATGCCATCGAAAGCAAAAACTCCTAACCGCCAACAGAAAAGAAAACATGTTTCTTTGAAAAACCCTAAAATTACTTCCTGTTCACACTCAAAACCCTAAAGTTAGAAATTGGTTACACTAATACCTTGATTCTTGACTCACATGTTCTACCATTAGAGAGCATTTTCGAACCCACGATCTTTTAATAGAAAAATAAGGTTCCTACCAATAACTTACTTTTAGGCATAGAAAAAGACTTGTTTTTAAATTTTTTAATAATTAATCCTACAACAATCACATCTTGCAATAGAACTAAGTGGCTTTAGCTCCATGTAGGTCATTGCAATAATTCTCATGTAGAACGTCAAACAAGGTTCAATGCGAGGTTTTTAGTGTCTCACCTTTCATGTTGGGTCTTCGATGTTCCTTAAAGGCTCATACAAAGGACCAACCATTCAAAACTCAATATGAAGAAATGACAACATTTCCTCATGCAACTCTAACTCTAACCCAACAACCTCTCTCTCATAACACTCACCCACAAATTGTGATGTAGAATCTATCAATTTGAACCTCTTGAACCAAAAAAAATAAGATTTTCAACTAAAATCTCTCTTTAAACACAAACTTTTCAAGAATTAGACACATAAACACAAATGAAAACACACAAACAAGCTTACTTGTGATTTTGCAAAATCCATCAGCCTTTCCAAAATGCAAACAATGAAATATAGACACACACACATAAGAAGCTTTTGAAAAATTTGCCCAACTTTTGAAAAACAAAAAATACAAGCAAAGAAATGCATAGTTACACATTCAAACAAAATCCACCAACCTTTGAAAATTCAAACAACAAAATGTAAAAAGAAAACAAAATACACACATTCAAAGGAATAAGAAAAAACTTGCAAAATCCAATGGCATCACATTCCACCTCCACTTTTACCTTCAAGAATGCATCAATTTTTTAAGATTGAAGAATACTTGATTGCTCTTTGTGTTGCCCTAATGAACTAGCATTTCAACAACGTTATTCTTTATGATTTCTTTTATGGTATGTATTCCATGTCATAAAGAATGAAAGGCAAAGTTTGTTGGTTTCATTGGTTATAAGGTCCTTTCTATTGTTGGGCGAACTCATTGTTCCTATTAGTGTTTTTTATTTTTCTTGTTGTTAGTTGAAACTCCTTTCATGGTCTTGATGTGTTATTTCTCGACTACTAGTAAACCTCCTTCCTCCTATTGAATTTTCTCTCTTTTGGTTGTTGATTGAACATATTTTCATGTGTGCAAACACACAAACATCACCCGCCTAAGGTTTAACTAACGATTAATTTTACTTGTTTTCAACTAGTACATCAAGTTAATGTTGAATATGTTCAATGTATTTATACAAAAATGTTCTAAATATATTATAAAAACAATTGAATAACTTCAAAATGAATATAATGAATATGAAATACATAATTTAACCAATTTTAAACCATTGTAACCAACATTTTCATCATTTTTTAAATGACTTGCAATGTCTAAAAAATGACATAATCACATGACCAATCACAATTTACCTTTTTATATACTAGAATAGTAAAACAACTTTATGAGTCATAAGAATTTTATGTTGATTTGTAAATCATGAATTAAAAAATATTTAAAAAATTTGCCAAATATTTTGCTTGTAATAACATCACAAAGGAGACAAATATGGGTCATGTTTGTGTGTTTTGCATCCTCTTGCTAATTTGTCTCTTGGTTGCTAATTAGTTAATCACATCTTGATGCAATTACTGTTTTGATTTAATGTCACATCATGTCTTTTGTGATTAAATTTTATGCAATATGTCCAAGGTGATTAAACATTATTATAGTCATATGTGGCATTTACAACTAAAAAAACCAATCGTTAATATGAAAATTCCTTGTATTGTAATACTATCTATAACAAACCTCAAAATCAACATAAAAATATCCAAAAAGGGTTTGCAAGCCTTATTGTCACTATTGTTGCCCTCCCTATCATTTGGCCTTTTAACTAGCTATAGAGATAATTTGAAGCCCATGGTAGTGCATTGCCTTCTCCTACATCCAATTTTTAAAGGCCAAAAAAATGCATATTTCCATTATTTCCTAGATCTAAAACATTATTAAAAAATGAGAAAAGTATATAGTAGTTCCACACTCATCATTTCCAATAAACAAATACAACAAGAGGTTACGCCCCCCACCCAAAAAAAAAAACTTTCACTATTCCTTTCCTAACTTTTTTTCTAAAGACATTTTTATCTTCTCCTCCCAATCACACCACACAAGAATGATGGGGAACAAGGGATCCCTTCAAGGATTTCCTCACTATTCACAACTTCATCTTCTCCGAGTTTCTTGGCTTCCATGTTAATCTTCTCCTAAATTAATTAAAGTGAGGTGGAAAATAGTGCCATTTCCCCCTTCTAAAATCAAGTAAATCTAATAGTTTCATACTAAAATAATTAAAAGAATTGGTAAATGCATTCACCTACCATTAATAATTAAGGGTTACCAAGATACTATCTAGATTTGCTAATTATAGGTTAACTTGCCCACTAACATTGTAGTTCTTGATGTAATGTTCACCACTAATTCTTTCAATCTTGGTAGAAATCCCCTTACAACATTTATAACACAATTTATTGTTAGGCATTCTTGTGAACCCCTTTTTGTTAGATCTTTTGTCCTCAATTGTCACCTTGCGTGAAATCCTATTTTATTAGAATTTTAAATGTGGTCTAAATTATACTTGTGTTGAATATACACAACTTGCCGATTTGGTAAAAGGATTTGCATGTTTCGTTAATTAGTCCTTGTGCCTTATAAACATCAAATCCTTTTGCAAAACAAATTGTTAGTTCTTAATGTCTATGCTTAAAAGAAAACCACCATGAATTTCCAAGTTCACCATCTCAAACTAGTGTAAGATAAATTTGAATAAGTTTTGCCACCTTCAATTTGAGTTGTTATAATGTTATAAATAATCCACATTGTTGCATGTTGAGAATCCAAAGAATGACAACCACATCCCCTTCAATTGTTAGCACACACGGTTCATTAGCTTTTATGCATTTGGTCTTGTCATTTAAATGGTAAGATCATGGTGTTAATAATATGTTCTAATGTCTACTAGCCATCCTCATAGATGTTAGTTGTCTTTCCACTACATCCATAGCATCTTCCAACTATTCATTTGTGCTTCTTACATTTGCAACAAAGGCCCTTGTTCACTTTTGTTGATTTCTGCTTTGGGTGTGATGCAAGTTGAGGTGGGACATTCTCCTTGTCCAAAGTTGGCTAATTTAACAAATCGTTCTTTTTCCTACAATGCACATTGAGCTTCTTGAAAACTTGGTCCTATAGACCTTAGCTTCTAACAAGTGGGTGGTTCATGCCTAGGCCTTATGTAAGAGGTGTAGACATGTCCTTTTTACATTTAGACCATGAAAAAAAAAGCAAGTTAAATCAGGAGATGCTTGAATAACATGTCTTTCTATCATTCCAATAAAAAAAATGAAATCAATTTTTTTTTAAAGTCTTTTTAATCTAAACCTTCATCTATTGTTATGAGCGTGAATTTCAAGTTTCTATGCATATTACAACACAGTGGAATCTATGATACCCTAATCTCTTTGCACTATATCTTGCTTGTGGGACAATGACAAATTGTTGTATCTAGCAATAGTAAACTTATTTTTTGAACCCCTTGTAAACTTGTATGTGTATAAAATTATGCACTCACCACCTGGTCTTTTACTTTCACATCTATATACTTTCACATCTACTAATTTAAGCTTGAACAATATTATACTAAGACCCTAAGATCTCTTAAAAACTTTCAAGCTCATCCATCACACGTGTGAACATGTTGGACATGCTTTGAATAGTCAAAAGGAGCGAATGACATGTTAAACTTTTGGAATGGTTTGGTTTTTTTTGAGGTGAAATTGCGATGCTCTTATTTTGGCAAATAATGCAAAATGTAAATATATGCTTGGTAATCATTAGGTTGCTCATAAATTTTGAGTTTTATTATCCCCAATCAACAATGTATTGTTTGATTCTTAGGCTTGATTATCCTCTTATGGTTAGATCTAAATTTGCATTTTATGTTAAGGTTTGAGAACATTTATGATGTTGTTATATCCCTTTTAATGTATAAATATCCTCCCATTACCAAACAATGTCATCACATAATGAGTTACAATATTTGTAGATCTACCCTATATCATACCCTTAACCAATCACTTTTCACAAAATGACCTTTTGTGTGCACTAAATTGTGCCAAGTATAAGCCCATCACCAAAAATTGACCCCACATAATAAACTAAATCACACTTTTTGTTAAAGATTAAAATACCATGCATTAGGATATACCCATATTTGTGTGCATCCATGTGAAATGAAATGTTACATTACACAAAATATCACCACACACCTTATATAGATTTGTTTTCACTCCTTTTTAACAAATGTTATACATCACACCCATGACCTAACACAATTATAAGATAACTAGTTGGGACTTTTTTTTTAAAAGCCTAACACAAAGATCTCTGGTTGTGCATTTGATCATATAATGAGTATTATGCACGATGATCAATGTTGGTCCAATTGACCATCCTGGAACTATTTAGGCGTTTGGCTACTGGCATGTGTTCAATGATGGCAGTGTCTACTGTAGCATAGGCCCAATTCCGTGGCATCAATCCATATCAATAAACACTAAAATTAAATTTAATTGTCAACTGATACATGTATATATATAATCCATGACCACCCAAATTTGATAGACTTTAATTATTTCTTATAGATGTTCACGAGTGTTCAATGTTAGGCAACAATTAGGGTTAATGGCAAGGATGCAAATTGGACCTATCGAATTGGGTGATGACTGACCTAACTCTAGACATCATCGATTGCAATACCCATCTCAGGGCCTAACTCCCCAAATATAGGCTACCCATTTCCTTGCAGATGCAACTTGGATGCACAACAATGTTTTTTGTTTTTGGGCAGATTTTCAACAGTTTGGCGATTTCGTTTTCAAAATGCAAATAATGAGTGTTTTGTTTGGGGTTTCTGATCATAAAATTTTGAAGAAAAGTAATATTGCCAGATTGTACATCAGCTTCCAGTAGGCAGCCAACAATGTAGAAGTCGACTATTCACCTACCTTCTATTTTGGAAGCAAAAACCCTCAACTCGTCTACTTCAAGGTGGTGGGAGCATTGAGCAAATGGATTGAAGGTCCTCAAGCATTGGAAATATCTAGAGCATACCTTGGGTAGGGGTTAGGATGGGTGCCCTAATCTTGAAATACAACACTTATGAAACTACACATAGTAAGTTTTGCTTAGCTGTAGTGCATTAACAAGCCTAGCAAGTCATCATTCATAATGATCATAGTTGATTTTTGACCATCCAACCATTGTTGTATGCATTGCATAATATGTTCGTGGATGACTACCATGTTATTTTGGAATATCTTTCATTACTAGTTTCCCAATGGTAGCCTACCTCTTAGTGGTTTCTTATGCATCTTGACAATCAATTCAGGGGAAGCATTTTTCACATCTAATTAGAATGAAAGTTCAGACAAGGTTTCTTAAGATGAAAGAAACTGATGGAAATAAAAAATGATGATACGCATCGAGGTTCCTTGTCTGGATTTTCAGACATTGTCTGGAACGAATTAGGTGCTTAGCATCATAACTGCCTTCTATGAACATCACTGGCCCCACCCAACTTGAAGATTCTTCCATGTACAGCCTTTAGTGGTGGTGTTTGTAATATTAGAAACAATTCAAGCCAAGGAGAGGTGGAAGCCTGGCAATTGTCACCATTACATCAGTTTCTCCCCTTGTGTTACCCATTTCTTGTTACCCATTTCTTGCATACCATTTTAGGACCTCAAAGCCTCAAGAGAACCCAAGTGTAAGTTATCACAACCTTCATTAGTTTTCAATTGCACTCCTAATGATGTGATTAGGTGATGATTAGTCAACTAATGACAATTGGGTGAGGTTTGCAGGTTGGCTTCTTCTCCCCCCTCCCCCCCACCCAACCGCTTACCCACTTCTTTTTTCCATAATATACTGGTCACATCACAAGGGTTTAGGTCCCCCTTTTGTTTGCTATTATTGTGTCTCCTCTTGCCAATGTTGTTTAGTTTTTTCCCCAATAAAGTGCTACTAGGATGTTCCATCTTTGTATAGAGTGATGCAATGTTGTCTACTTCAAGAAAGCAATTTATTGAACACGGATGTAAAGACCTTTGTTGGTGCATATGATGCTCGACTACTTGTCTCAGGTGGGGCATGCATAGATATGCAAATGGCTGTTAAACTGAAAAGGTAATAGGAGTGGAATATCGTTGAGGCCAAAGAGCAGCACAAATTTTGTCAGGCCAGAGGCGGAACTCTGGGTAGGAGCAGGAACACTCCAAAGAGACTCGATCTGGAATCTTTGGCAACTAGTGAAATGCATTTCCATATATACATCCCATTTCGATGCCCTTCAGGACATCCTTTCGCTCTTTTATATTTTTTATCTATTTTGGGTTTTCCTATTTTTGTATTTTGGAACTTGATGAAGGAACTAACCCCAAAATTCCGTGCATCCTGATGAAGGACAAAGGGGGATCTAGGCTAAAGTATAGCACAGTCGTTGGCAGTCTCTCTCTCATCGATGATCATCTTTCAACTGCAGGACACCTACTTAGTCATAAATATTTCCTGTCTCAAAAGGCAAAAGAAAACAAGAAGGTAGAAATCTTTTGAGAACCCACCGACCTGGGGGATGGCCGTGTGAGAAGGAGTTGGGGTGCTAGCTGGTGGGCGGCAAAAAGCGGAAGGGGGTCTTGAAAAGCAGCACAAAAGTTTTGTAATTGAAGTATTTTACCAAAGTCCGGAACCAGCTATCTTCAACCAACTGTGTTACATGTAAGTGCATCAAACCCCACCACACCCCCAACGTCTAACCAAAGCCAGCTTCAACCAACTGTCATACGTGTACAGTCTATAAAGACCATATACCAGAACCATCACCCATCAAGCCACTTGTGAGTTTCTGAGACAAGATCGACTTATCTCACAAAAGTTTCTGAGAAGAGAAGCTCGACCCATGTGACAACTAGTTGGGAATGCTTGAGTGACGTGGAGGGAGAAAAAGGAATTGGGAATTTTAATCTGGCAGATGCTCATCTCTCCTTGTTTCCGGACCATTTGGGGGCGCCTTGGCTGGAAATATATAACATGAAGAAGTGTATGCATAAAGAAATGTATAAACAATTCATTAGTGTGGCTGCTGCAAACAGTTTGAAGAAACAGTCATTTAGTGACATGTGTTGGTCTTTTAAGTAGCCATGAAATGGTGGTGGTAGACACATGGATGGACATACTTGGCTGGAATGCTGAGTCAAAGTTTGTGAACACCCAAAGCTCTTCAATTGTGTTGTGACATTTGCCAAAATGCCCAGCTTCATACTCCATGCAATGTGTTGAAGTACTCCTGCCAACGGGGAGTAGGATTGAGATTTGATCTAGGAACATTATTTTTATAGTATAAAACATAGGGTTTGTGGCCATCAGCAAGTGTATCACTGCCGTGGCAAAAAAAGGAGTTTCATGTACCATTGTTTTCTTTGCAAAATTTTGCAGACTACCGCACCTCTTCTTCAACTCATCTGGAGAATATTGCACCAATGGGGTTGTGGGTCAGAAACAACTGTGCTTCTTATCGCTGGCCATCTGTCCTTATGTCCATTGCTGATTCCTCCCACATCCTGACCCTCATTCTCTTTGAAGATTCATGGGCACGTTTGTCATGGGAGCTTCATGCTTCAGGGTACACCTTGGAGTACAAAGGATTGATAAAGAAGAGTTGAAGATGAAAGATGGCAAAAATGTGTGCATAATGTGATGATGTGTGAAGTCTAATTCATAGGTTCAATGTAACAACCACATCGTCAATTGTCAAATGTATCTAGACTTCACCTTTCAAAAACTCAAAAGGGCCATCATCACTCCCTGTAATGTAAAGTTCCTCCCCAATGTTGCATCATGATTTGACAAATAGTATTTTGCACATTGATTGTGTTTTATTTAGAATTTGAGTGTCAAAGGCATTATCATTCTGAGCATCACTCCCACAAACAATCCAGTACAGCACTCAAAGAAATCTCCTCGTGTATTTGTAGCTTACATCCATGAATACTAGTGTGGCCTCTGCCATTAGCCCAAGTGTGAACAGGTTTGGGCCTGTTTTTTGGCTCTTCCCCTTGTGGGTTTCCTCCAAGTGTGAACAGGACCCTGGCCATAGAGCCCTACTATGGAAAAACTATTTTAAATTTCAAATTAATTTCCAGTGACAAAAATTATTGAAAATTCAATATCTCTCCGACCTCAGGTCTAAAAATTATGAAATCATTTCCATAAAATCCTACTTGGTGAGTAATATCCAATAGCATCAAGAGTGTGCCCCAATTTCCTTAAAATTTTCAGTTTGATTTTATTGAATTTTTAATCATAAAATTGTTGAATATTCAATAACTCTTGAAATAAAATCTAAACATTATGAAACCACCTTGTTGCACTTCTACTCAAGGAGGACTTTCTAATGGTATTGTAACTTGATGTGTAACTTGATGTAATTAAATAATTACCTGAATAATTATGTAATTACATCAAGTTACATGATTCCACAATTAATCACAAGGAAACATAATCACATGGTCCCTCATGTGATTCCACAATTAATCACATGGTACACATGATTTCCACATAAATTAATATGTGAAAGTCAATGCACCATGACCAAATTATGGAATCCTACCACTCAACTTACCCTTTTAAACAATTACTTAAGTAATTGTGTAATTACATCAAGTTACATCACTCCCAAACTCAATATGGATTCTGTCCTCAGAATCACATATTCAAAACCTTCTTTAATTTGTCATGATTAATGCGGTCTAGATATGATGAGCCATCAACATTTTCAAGCTCATAAGATCCATTATCAACAAACACCTTCTTGATAACAAAAGGTCCAAATCATTTGGGTAACAATTTCTTATAAGCCTTGTGATGATGTCGAGCGTCAAACATTATGACAAGGTCACCTTCTTTGAACTTTTTTTTTTTCACCTTCTTGTCAAAAGCCTTCTTTTGTTGAACCTGTGCAACTTCAATGGATTGGTGGGCTTTCAACTATAATTCATCCAACTCATTAAGTTACAACAATCGATGGCATTGGGACTCATCCAAAGGAAGTCTTATCGTTGTGGCAGTGTGTAAAATCAATACTTCCAACTCAATGGGTAAAAGCGCTTCCATCCCATAGGTTAAACAAAAAGGTGAGTACCTTGTGGCAGTTTTGTATGTGGTGTTGTAAACCCACACAACATGGTGGATCTTAAGATCTTAATCACAAACATTCATATGAACTTCGGCCTCTTTTGCCAACATGGAACACAATGTCTTATTGGTCCTTTCTACTAAGCCATTAGTGTTAGGCTTATACATAGTAATAAACCTATGTTTCACTGCAAGGTGTGCTAACAAGTTTTCCACAACCTCACTAAAAGAATGGGCACCATTATCAGAAACAATTTCAAGTGGTGTTTCAAATCAAATAAAAATTCGTTCATACAGAAATCGTGTTACTTCATGTTTCACTGAAAACTTCAAAGCACATACTTCTGCAAACTTTGTGAGGTAGTCTGTGGTAACCACAATGAATCGATGCCCTTTCCTAGTCATTGGCAATGGGCCCATTAAATCAATTCCCCATTTTTCAAATGGTGGTATGGGATGTAAAAGGCCACTCACAGTAGACCTTTGTGCATAGGCTTGACATACATCACAACTCCTACAATAATCATGGGCGTCCTTGAAGAAGGTGGGCCAATAGTAACCTACTTGCAAAATCTTTTCTACAGTGATTCGTCCCGCAAAGTGGCCCCCACAAAACCCATCATGAAACTCGTACAAAAGACATGAGGTGTCACGTTTTCCAATGGTTCGTCATAAAACACCATCCCTTCCTTGGAAGTAGATCTGATTGCCTATCATCGAGTAATTTCGACTCTTGTGCACAATTCTTATTCGCACTACCGTTATGGCTCTAACTAAAAACCTCATGCCATCTAAATATTAAATGATTTCCCGATATTCTTCAGATGTTTCTTTTGCATTAATGGTCATGATTGCCGCATCCGAAAAGTCGTCATCCTCTGAAACATCACCCACTCCTTCATATGCTCTTGTAAAGCCATCAACATTGCCATGCCGCCTTCCTGGACAATGGACAATGTCAATGTCAAATTCCTCCATCAAAAATAGCCATCGAGCAAGCCGACCACTTGAATTGGGCTTGCTGACCAAGTAGGTTAAAGCCTTGTGATCTGTCACAATTTTGGCCTTGTACCCCAACAAGTAGTGGCGAAACTTCTTAAGAGAAAAAATAACTGCAAGACCTTCCTGTTTGATCATAGTATAATTCTTCTCTACTAAAGTTAATTGTTTGTTAGCAAAATGAATGGGATGGTCGTGCCCATTTTCGTCCAATTGTGATAGTGTGCTCCCCACCGCTTCTCCAGATGCATCACAATATACTAAAAATGGTTTGTTCCAATCTGGAATCTGAAGGATTGGTGCAACTTGAAAAGCTGACTTCAGTGTTCGAATGTTTGTCTTGACACCTCGTCCTCCATTGGTGCAAGTGCATCTTCACGCAAAAATCATGTTAAAGGACATGTTTTTGTTGCAAACATGTGTATGAACCTACGATAATATCCCACCATCCCTAAAAAACCTTGAAGGGCTTTCTTCGTGGTGGGAAAGGGAAGCTTTGAAATCCTATCAAGCTTTTCGAGATTTGTGGCTACCCCATCCTTTGACACAATGTGTCCAACCATCTTCCTTTCTGAAAAACCAATTGTGGTTTTTTTAAGGCTCAAAGTCACTGCTGAACTATCCAAACGTTGAAAGACTAATTCAAGTTTGGCAAGGTGAGAAATTCTATCATTATAAACTCCAAAGTCGTCAATGAAAACCCGTAGAAAAAGGCCCAAGAATGGATCAAAGACCTTGTTCATTAAACGTTGAAATGTCCCTAGAGCATTGCACAAACCAAAAGGCATTACTGTGTAACAAAATGTCCCTCAAGGTGTGGTGAATGTGGTCTTCAATTGATCTTTGGAGCAATTTTCACCTGGTGGTAACTCTTGTACCCATCTTCAAATGTGTACATCTCATGCCCTGCTATTTCTTCTAAAATTTCTTCACAAAATGGCAAAGGGTATCGGTCTTTCTTAGTTATTTTGTTGAAAGCTTTGTAGTTGACACATACCCTTAGCTTGCCATTATTCTTTAATGCTAATACCACAAGAGAAACCCATTCAGTTGTCTCCACAAGTCTAATGGACCTTGCCTCCAACAACTTGTTAAGCTCCTCCTTCACCATTGTCGTGTATCTTGGGTTCCATCTCCCTTGCTTGGCCCTGATTGGTTTGACATCTGGTAACAATTCAATTTTGTGTTGCTCCATGGTGACCTCCCTAAAGTCTTTGTAGCTTAAAGTAAAAAGGTGGATATACTTACGTAATAAATCTTCATATTGTTTTCTTCCCTTCAGGTGAAGGTCTGGTCCTAGTTAAATTTTGCTCAGTCGCTTCACGACTTCTCCTTTTGTTAACACTCATGGAGTTAATTAGTTATCATTCCCTCGAACCCTTTAATCCAACAAAGCTCCAACCTTGGGGATTGTCTCCAAAGCATATGACCCTACTTCCTCTTCATTAGAATCATCCGTGTAAATCCCTTCAATGTTAGAGCTTTGGTTTGTTTCTGATTCATCTTCATATTCACTCGTCCCTCCAGAATTTTCACAAAACTGGCAAATGGAACTTTCTGTCAGTTAAGATGAACTCCGATGGTCATGTATCCTTCGCCCCAATAGTTCCTTGCATGCGATTTTATTAACCAAGGCCTATCTAATATCATTGGATAAGCCCTATTTTCCTCTAATACCACATGAAAATCCACAATGGTAAAAACCCTCATTATAGTGATCACAACATTGCTAATGATTCCTTTTGGCCTAACGACTTATTTGTTAGCCATCTTTAAGGTTATTGGGGTTGGCATATCAATTTTCAAGCCTAAGTACTTCATTGCAGGAATTGTCATCACATTGACTTTTGCCCCTCCATCCACAAACACTACACGCAACACTGATCCATTACATTACACATCAATGATCGGATCACATTCACACTCAGTTGTTATGGCATTCAAAGGTGTGGGTACCTTTGGGACTTTAGGTGTTGATAACGCCTTTCTCAACTCCATTCGAACTCACAGCACCATTGCCACCAATTGTCCGATGGTGATGCCTAGTTTTTGTGATCCCACATCCTTCACCACTAAATAAGGACCAAAATCTCTAGAAATTGGAAAGTTTTGGAAGCCAAACTTCCGCCTTCGATTTTTTTTCTTTTCTTTTGGGGCTTTCACCATCTCCTTGAACCTTTTGATGTTTGCGTCAGGATGAGTAGTGTCTTCCGTCAGTCGTTTAGTTTGGGCCATGACATCCATTGCATCCTCAGGGATTTTGAGGCTCTCTTCCAAACCCATCAAAGCATTTTCTCGCCCTTCATTTATCAGTTCAATTAAATGCACATGAGCTTTGCCCTTCTCCTCTGCAGAAAACCTTTGAATAAAAGAACCTACATTCTCTCTGGTAGCCAATGCGGGCAAGTTTGGACATTCTCTTGAATAATGTCCCATCTCTCGACACTTGTAACATTGAATTGTTGACAAATCCCTATCCACGTTTTTGCTCCTACTATTCCTTGGCTGCAACAGATGGAAGTTCAACTGGTTCATTTGATTGATCATTTGTTCCATAATCGACTCCATGCGGGAGCTCATTTCCGGATGTTTTCGTAATTCTGGTTCAATCGAGAATTGAATTGTTTTCATCATGGATTGCATAGTTGGTTATGGAACTTCCTCCATGCTCACCTCCTTCTTTTCGGCCACCTACGTTGTTTCATCGAACATCGTCGCTTGTTCGTATTTCACTTGTTGTCATAATTCTAACAACAGACCAATGGTGAAATGTTCTAGTACCAATGCATTAACCTCCACAAAAATTGGATCAGTTCCTTCATGATCTTGTGCCCTAAGACACCCTTGGAGTTTATTTTGCAATATCAGTGTCCTCTATTTATACTTTCTTACTAACTCTAAAGCCCCCTGCTTTAGTTGACTCAGTTTAAGTATTATGTTTTGGTAGATATTCTTCACAAAAAACTCCTTCATTATGGCCTTAGTTATGTTAATCCATGATCCCTTCAATTTTTCCATGTATTGTTCAAACCAAAGTGATGTCGTACCCTCTAAGAATTCAGGAAGAAAATTAAGCCATTCCGTAGCTATTCTAAACCCCGTACCCAATATAAGCCCTTTTATATTCCCTTAAAAACACTTCACGGTCTTCACCCTTACTTCCCTTAAAAACTAGAATAACCATATTGATTCTTATTTTGTCTCTTAAAAAAAAAACACACCAAACTAATTAATTCCTTTAACCAACTATCACTTAGCTTTTACCACCTTTCCTCATGAATGAAAAAATTCCCAATGGCCCAATTTGCACTCATAATAAAATTCTCCCTATCTTCTTGGTGTAAATCTCTAAAAAGACCAGACATTTCCAATCCTACAATTATCCTATTTAAATGCCTGGATTGAAAGATAACATTTACAAGATCATGACCCTCACGAGTATCAATGATGCCTCCACTCCACATGACATGCAAGTTATTGGTTCTGGCATAATCTGGAATCACATCCTTCTTCCTAAGCCAGATGAGTAAATGTTGTTTTTATGTGATTGTCCTTTAGCATTGCCTTGTAGGTTCTAAGTCAGGTTAAGGTTTAGATTCCTCCTGTCGTCTACATAGTTGTGATACTACCACACTTGGTTCACCTATAGTCCCAGGCTCTTCCAAAGGTCTTTCAACAGGTGATCTTGGCCTAGCAGTTCCTAATGTCAATGATGGGGTCTATTGCTTATCTTCGGGAAACTATGTATTAGGGGAGTCAAAACCTCCCCTAACATTGACATTAATGTTTTCACTAAAACACTAATCCTATAAATAAAACATATCATATATAGTAAAGGAAGAATGAAGCCTCCCTTAATTCTGTGTGTCCCGTCATCCGTCCTCTGTCCATCCGTCCGGTCGTCCATGCGGATGGACACCCTGGAAGCTCCGAGGTTGCCGGCTGCACATCATCCCTCTGCTGAGTCTGACACTACAGCTTTCTGCCCACCAAAAATGGGAAGGAAATAAACTAGGAATGAAATAATCATAATTTAAGATGATGATGTTGTTGTTGCTGCAGAAATGTTACAAGTTAGCCAATAGCACCTAGGTGTTTAGCCCATATGCTTTGCCCAAAGTTCAAACTCCCCTGTAAATAAACTACAATCCAAGGGTGCACATTTGTTTCTATTTTGCAACTGGGGGTCCAAAGAGGTACTTCTATTGGGGGCATGCCCCAAAGTTCCAAAACAATTGCAGGTGGGCCAATCAATATGGCTCCATTAAA
>Ga0116227_10002085_pt1 | contig 45618 bp, 36 predicted proteins | sample S1TSphgellanicum_FD_89693 | JGI IMG/M metagenome (GOLD analysis project Ga0116227, IMG submission 89693) | Host-associated microbial communities from peat moss isolated from Minnesota, USA - S1T2_Fb - Sphagnum magellanicum MG | ecosystem: Host-associated > Plants > Peat moss > Unclassified...
TTATTGGCAACCTTGGGCTGGAAGCAAATATGAATTTTTGATAACCAAGTCAGCAGCAAATCTCTGGTGTTTGATGTGGCAGATCTCAATGGGTTGTTATGTTTATGGTTCCTGTTCACCTAAAGATTGTTTTTGGTGCATAGGAATCAAGTAAGGGGTGGGGCCAAGGTAGGAAATGGCAAACAAGTGGGATTTTCGTGGAAGCAATCTGCCAGAATGTGCCTCACATGAATACATTTCAATCTTTAGAATTTTTCCTTGCCCATCACTCTTATTGCAAACAGTGAAAACAAATGATCCGAATTGAGTACTTCAATAGAATGTGGGGTTCCTCTTTGGAGGAAAGAAAGAGAGCAGGTTTGCACATCTACTATTGAGTCCTGAATTGTTTCATTTCTGTCATCCTCACTACTCAACCTCCACAAGAACAGCAGTCTTTGGAAATTGTTGGATAGTTGGCCATTTTCAATTCACCCCAGGAACATGTGAAGAGACTCTCAATAGGCCTAATGAATACAGTGTGGGTTGGAGGAGAATTCCAGTCAATAACTTCCAAACTCTTTACTTGGAGATTCAATTGTAGTTATGAATCTCATAACACCACCATGAATTGTTCTAAAGTGATAGGATTTTTATGACCATGGTTTAGTGCACATATTCCAAAAATTATTTTGAAAAAATTGTAGTGAGTTCTTTACATTCATGGACCTTGTCCTTATATGTTGATGAGCAATTCTCCACACTACTTTGGAGATGACACAACTGGTGTGGTCCAATGTACAAAGTGACGTAAAAATTGCTGAACTCTTTACCAACCAAAAATTACAATGAATAGTTCCAAATAAGCATCTAAATCAGAATTTCATATCAGTGTATGGCGAGATCCCCACATGCGGCAACACAATGATTCTTCGTATCACCTGCTGGAGTTGTGACATTTAAATGGACTACTACCCAACTCATGCCTTGAGCCTTTCTCCTTGATCTACCTGACTACAGAGCTTGAGGAACAAGTTGCATATGGTATGTAGTTCATATGCTCCTTGCAAGACCATCAAATTCTAGAGTCTACAAGTTAAAGTTCTACAGGTAGGCAAGTTGAATTTTTTGTAAAGTTCACAAGTAGGTTGAACTTTATATTTCAGTACTAATTTTAAATAGTTATCAAACTTCATATCTATATAGATCTCTTTTTTAATTTGATGTAAAAGTTTGTATTTAACTACAATTTCTAATGTTGGGGAGTGTGTAATGTGTACATGAAACGTGAACCAATTTTTTGAAATAGGGTCAAAGGTTTTTGAATTTGAAAAAATGCATCAAAACTGAAAACCAAAAGCTTTAGAAATTGAAAGAATCGGAATCAAACCTACACCCAAAGAACCTCCAAAAAAATCTTAAATTTAAATCATGATTGAAGATTCTCTTCAAAGAAAGAACTACACAACACTAATTTTGACCTCAGCAATGGGAGGTTTCATACAATATGGCACAACTTGTCTTTGCATAATTATTATGCAACTATGAAGTTCAATCACATAAGCACATAATTACACTACAACTTGTTTGGTCAACATGTTGTGGCATTGCATCTAAAGGTCTCTTTTCCATTAGATTGTTGTGATCATAGTTACGAACAATGTGCTTTGATGACAACATCCTAATGAAAAGCCATTGACATAGGGTCTTATGTCTTGCCACAAAGACAATCACTTTCCATTGTAGGGTACAAATGCATTGAAAATATGTAATTAATCATGTTAGAAACTCTAAAAACATTGTTCTCATGACAAAGAAGGCAAATCTCATTTTATGGTGAATCATTGTTTCATTCATAGCTTCTATAGTTGGCCAATGCTTGATTCCTTGAGCTATGAAATCACTATGAGCACAATTAACAAGAAAAACATAATGGAAACTTGTTTGTGATCTCAAATTTTTTTATCACAACCTAATGGAAAGATGTCCTATGTAGCTGCATCAGCCTCTAGTTTAGAATAGCACAATATTCACAAAACTTTCAATAAACCTAAAGATTTGTATGTAGCAAACTAATTTAGAAAAACAATATAAAAAAAGGGATGTGATCACAAGAAAAAATATATAGAACCAATTATCAAGGCCCACAACATCACTACACATAAAATTGTTTTTCAACAACACATAATGGGCAACAAGAAGAAGAAAAAGGTCAAATATTAATAATTGTGTCATTCTAGACCAAAACAACCCATTCAAAAAGGGAAATAAAAATTACCTAATGTCCCCATTCCTTTTTTTTGCAAGATGAAAATATTTCATATGCCCATGGTTCACACAACGTGCAAAAGATAGCATCCCATGTTTAAAATTGACATATGTGTAATGTATTATGAAGTTCAATGTGAATGAAATAAAAATGAGAAATTGTGTTAACCTAAGAAAGGTCAATTGTGTACTAGTAAAAGGGTTTATGTGAGTGTCAAAATTATTATGTTGCCAATGCATTAATAAGGTCAAAATGCATTAATAGAAATTAAAAACAATGTCAAAAGTCTTTGAAAATTTCAAACTATAGTAGAGATGTTTTGTTTTGACATTTAAAATTATGTTAATCATTCCAAGTTGTATTAAATGATTGATACAAATGTTGCATTTTTCAAATTTAAAATTCATTAAATTCAATTTTGGGTTTTGGTTTTAATAAAAGACCCTTGAACTTCAACAACAATTGTGTCAAAACCAATCAATTTTGCAAAGGACTAGGGTAAAGGATTCTTTTAATAATTTTTTTCTTAAAAAATTAAATGATAGTAACCTACTACCCACATTCAAAAAATGCTCACAATTTAAAAGTTATGGAATTTGAAATTCTTAAATAATCAAAATATGTCAAAATCTCAAATTTTCAAAAGTATTTCATCACATATAAATGGGGTGTAATGTACATGACATATAAAACAAAGTTGTAGTTTATGATACAAGAAACTAAAACTTTATTGGAATTATGATAATTTTTCAAAATGAAACACAAAATCTAACAAAATTTATAGATTTTGAAAATCTTATATTTATTCAACAACTACTAACATAAACATGTGATATATTGAGACAACAATATGTATTTTTAATAACAAGTTGCAAAAGATTTCATTTAAAAACTTCATCATATGAAAAATGAAAATGATTAATAAAATATTCACAATCCTTTTGTAAAATAACCTTGTTGGCTCCTATTAATGTGTTTTGACCCTACAACCATGCCACCCAAACTTGATATCATGCAACATCCCCATTGCATAGAGCTTGGTTTCCAATCAAAATACAACTTTAGAATTTGATAAATCATTTGGAAGATAAAATTGAGCAAAAAAATAATGAATCCCATTGCATTCAACCAGTTTTTTTTCATCAATTGCCACTATACTAAAATCATGAAGGCCACCACAACACTCCCCATCATAATAACACCTCCCACTACCATCTTCACATGTGTATTGAAATCATCATTTAACAATTTAGTAGATTGACATGAACATGAAATTTCTTTTTGTTGTTCAAGGTTCAAATATATAACAAGCAAATGGTGACTATGACCTCTTAAAAAGGTGGACAAGAAAATGAACAATGATTAACATGTTGAAGGCAAACCTAATACCTTCTACAACCCTATACACAACAATTATAATATACCTTATTGCTTGGATAGAAATTATGGTAGTGGATACACCACTTTTAACTTCAAAAACTAATTTGGAAGGATATCTCTTTTCAATAAAGCCTTTTTCCATATTTCATTTGAAAATATTAAACTTGAGTTTCATGTACCTTATGGCCTATGGTCAAAGCATTAATTATAGCTTCCTCTCAAAATGTTTTGTAATTTTAGACATTGTGTCTATTTGGTGATCCCATTGACATATTTAATTCTAACATGACTTTAATTCCAACAATTATTCTCATAAATTCCAAAAGTGGTGAATTGTTAATTGAACCATATAATAAAATAACAATGTACCATATGATTTTTGGTAAACTTTTGAAAGAAGCTAGTTTAGGATTCATTGACTTCACGAGCATTTGGTGAAATGTCAAGTGAGTAAACATAGTTTGAAAAGTGAAAAAAATGGCAAATAATGGAAGCATTGGTCCTAACAAAAGCACCCCAACTAACTGCCAAAACAAAGAGTGAACACCTAGAGGGAAAGACATTGTGGTATAAACTATAAACACCCCATGTGTCAACCATCAAACTAAAGAAAGTCAAGGCACCACCCCACAACATGGCCACCAATGCTCGCAAATAGAAGCATTATAACACCCTTATGTCATTTGGCACCTACACCCTTGATGTTGATATAAATAAATAAAACCATCAAAGTACAGCCCCTATCTACTAGGTTCGATATTTTTGGAAATTAACATTCAAAAGGTGGTTACAACACTAGTAGAAAAACATGTCTTTTTCAACTTGTCTTTGTTGACTAAAATAGTCAAAAAAAGTGTCATTGTCAATTTAAAAAGTCATTTACAAGCCACTTTTGGGGCTTCTTACTACTTAATGACTTTTTTTTTAAAGCCACATAAATGGTTTATAACCATCCCTCTTTACAAAGTTTTACAATTCCAAAAAGCTTGGAATTCATTGTTTCCTTAACCTCTTTTATAATAGACCTAAATTGCCTTCCTCTTAATTTTCAATCATTGTTTTTGACCATTTGCACACTTCTTCAACAATAATTTCAAAACAATAAGGAAAATTGCCATAACCCAAGCCACACAATGAACCATACCTAAAATTCCAAATCATACATCACTTATAATTTAAAACTCCAAAACTTGTACATCATGTTCAAGCACATGGATTTTACACCCAACCACAAGTCTTGGAGACTCTTAAGATGTCATCATTATCCAACTTATTTTACATTATACATATGCTACTTTGCTTCTATTGTCTTTTTTTCAAAACTAAATTCTTTTAAAGATCACTCATTCTTGATGTTTTCCCTCCCTTTTAGCTCCAATGTTTTCACATGTGCACATTTCTTACTATCTATATATCCCTATTTACAACACTCCTAAACATTTCATTCATGTTCCCCAACCACATTCATTACATGTCATGGAAGAAAACAATAATAAACATGATGATAGTTTAGATACTTCACAAGCAACCACCATAGTTGACACTAAAGTGGCCATACTGTCGCAACCCCACTTTGAGGGAGTTGTGAGGTCGCCACTCACCCTCCCAAAAATGGGATTTGGGAGTCCTCCGGGAGTCCCGAAAACTCAGAGCGCGATTACAGGGGTCAAAACACTTGCATTGAGGCGTTCTTTATACCATTGGAAAGGTCTTGAAGTGTAGATGTCCATAATGGCCTTGCATGAGCCATTTGGACATCTGCAACACAAGTTATGGTTGAAAGAAGGGCCGGGAGACAAATTGGCAATTTGACTCCCAACCATTAAAAGTCGGGAATCGACCTGATTCTGGTGCGTGCAGGGGAAGTGCGACACACCGTTGGAAAGCTATTGAGGAGAGCTACAACTTTGGTTTAGACCTTGTCCCGATCTAAATTTGGGGCGAGAAGCTATGAGCGTCCAAAGTCTCGGGAGTCCAAACCGGGACAGTTTCGCGACTCCACTTTGGGAGTCGTGGGAAAAAGAGCCATTTGGATGCAAGTGCGGCAGAGAACTGCAGAAAATACTATATGGGGGAAGGTGGTGGCTTCCCCCGAGTTCAGGTCGTGGTGAGTCAAGTGAGTCCAAGGTAGCCCGTGGCTTGTCCCAACACCGAAAGGGTGCAGAATGAGTTTTAACCAACTTGTTGGTTGGATTTGGATACATGACCGTATAATTGAGTAAGCTTGTCCTTCTTCCTAGTCTATCTCGGAGCTTTCAGCACGCCCCTCTCACCCCCTTTAGTGCTGGAAGCTGGGAGCATGCCCCGAGTCCCAGAAATTTCGCAATTTGAGTGACTTAATCCCAACTTGGGGTTAACTTGGGACTTGGGAGTGCATCACAGCCATTCCTTTTTAAAGGCTAACTCAATGCTAGAATGAATGTCATGGTCTTTGGTGGGGTGGTGAGATCTAATGGCCTTCCATGTGGCCATACCAACTTCAACCGTGGCCACCCAGGCCTGTAGGAGAACTTGTTTGAGAGAGTAGTGGTCATCGAAGTGCCTTCAGCACCTCTCGAACCAAAGGTAGTAGAGTAAAAAACTACATAGAATGTCCAAGGGCTGTCTAAGGTAGGTGAAGCCGTCGGTGTGGTACGTGAGGAGCCCGGGCGGGTCATCCTCGCATTCAGTGGTTGCCTCCCCAAGAAGCACAAACGGCTAAGAGATGGTGATGTCACCAGGCGCCTTCCATTCGTTCCAAATTTTCTTGTAGGCTTCCCAAGCATGCTGCACCATGTGGCACTCTAGCAAGCAGTGCTTGGGCGATTCTACGTGTCCTAAGTCGCAAACTTTGCATTGTGGGGAGATACCCATGAGTTGAAGCCAGGTGCCTACCAGAAGGCCCTGGTTGAGGGTCAGCCAGATGAACGTTCCTACCTTCCTTGGATGAGCGTTGTGCGAGATTTTGGCAATCACCTAGGAGGCTGTGGAGTTCTGGAGGTTGAGTCCTTAGATGAAGGCGAGCATGTTGGAGGTGTGTGCCGTTTTTCGGGCGTTCTTGTAACCCCTTTTGGCGGTGTAACCAAATAAGGGGGCGTCCCCAAGTGGTGGGGAGGCTTGCCAATGCCACTCCCCTAGGTCCCATGGGAGGTCTTGGAAAAACCCTGTTTCAAAGATCCAATAAAGAGGGGGTTTCTTACCTGGTGTCGACGGGTCCCTAGCTACTTTAAGAATTGTCCCGAATCTTTTCGGTGAGAGAACTCTTATCGGGCAGTAGTTTTCCATGGAAATAGAGATGACCTGGTGGGTCGTGGCTTGGATGCGGCCGTTGGGCGCGATTCTCTTGTATTCTATCACTTTGGTTTTGCCTTGGGCGGATTGGAGCATAAAGTAGACCCAATCGAGTGGGGTGTTCGAGTTTGGAGTTAGATTGCCAATCCATTCACCTGGTTGAGGGTGGCTGATGCATTCATCTGGGCGCCATGGGATGCTGGCGGTGATGGCATCCTTGCATCATTTATTTGATGCATGGTAGCTCATGCCCAGTTCGGAGAAACTTTTCCATTCTTTTTCCACGGGGTTCCACAGATCCTTGATCCGTGAGCATCCATAGCAAGCAAATGCGCTACCTTCTCTCAGGTCGCCTATTCCAAGTGGGGCACCACTTGTGTTGAGGATTAACGGGTTGCCAAAGAGAGGCTGCCTAAGAGTTTCAGCCGTGTTGGTTGGATCCGCTTTGGAGAGACCTGGCCTCACGTTTAACCAGGCTTCGACTATACTTCTCCACATTGAGCAATGGATCCTTTTGAGCTTGGGAGCGATGAAAAGCCAAATGATGTCGGGGGTGTCGGGGCCTTTTCCATGGACAAGGAGTGTGATCTGGTCGGCCTTGTGCCTGACCAACTCCTTCCAGGGCTCCCCACCCGGGGCGAGGCCTCTGACTAGTAGTTTGGCCAGCATGGCCTCGGATTGGGTCTTTGGGTCTATGATGCCCAGTCCCCCTTGGGGGGTCAGGAGCACTAACGTGTCCCATTTGACCTTGGTGCACGCGGGCACATCCTTGCCACTCCAAATGGTGTTCCTGATTACCCCCCTCACCTAGGCGCACATTCGCAGGTTGGGATTCCAACATGCTGCTAGATACCACATTGAGGCGGGTAGGACCTGGTTTGCAACCAGAATCCTACCAGCCAATGAGAGGTTATTGTGACTCCAGTTGATGAATTTGCTTTTGAAGGCAAGCATCATTTTATCGAAGTTTGTTTCGGAAGGTAGGTGGAAGCCTACTTGGATACCCAAGTATCGGGTACCCTCTCCTTCCGATATCCATCTTAGACCAACCTCCCCACCCCAAGTCCAAGTCCTTTCTTTTTTGCTAGCCCAGATGGCGGCGAAGTTGTGCCAATTGATTTTGGCTCTGGAGGCTTGGCAAAATAACTTGAAGACGTTTTGAGCCTTTTCCATGTTGTGGGGGGACCCTCTAAGGTATAAGGTTGTATTGTCCGCGAACGTTTGATCTCTTATAAGGCCTCCTCTGGGCAAGGATAAACCCTCCACGGCGTACCTAGGGTGCGCCATCATGTGCCCCAAGACATCGATTGCGAGTATGAATAGGTAGGGCGCCAAGGGGCAGCCCTATCTCACGGAACGAACCAGTTGGAAGTCAGGTCCAGCGGTGCCGTTCACTTTGATGGCTAATGAGGCCACTTTGTAGAGCGATCTCACCCAGCGCACCCAGGTGTCATTGAAACCGAGCTTCACCAACGCCTTGAAGAGGAATTCCCATTCGATTTTATCGAAAGCCTTCTCAAAATCTAGCAGGAGTAAGACAAGGTCCTGATCGCTCTCTTTAGCCCATTTTAGGGCTTCTTGAGCCATGAAAATGTTGTTAAGGATAGACCTACCTTCCACAAAACCCGTCTAATTGGGTCTAACTATTTGTGGGAGGACAGCTTGGACTCTTCCGGCGAGCATTTTCGCCAAGATTTTGTAAGTGCTACCGAGGAGGGTGATTGGCCTCCAGTTGCTTAGCATTGCGTGATTGCTAGATTTGGGAATGAACGTGATCAGGCTTTTGTTGATGAAGGCCAAGGTTTCTCCCATTTTGAACATAGCCGTGATGGCATTGAAAAGATCCGGCGTGACTTCTTGTGCACATTCGTGGAAGAATTCCATGGGGACGCCATCGTGTCTGGGCGCCTTTCCTTTAGGAAGGGTGCAGATGGCATCATGAACCTCTGTTAACATGAAGTTTTTGGTGAGATTCGAGTTTGTGTCTCCCGTGACCTTGGTTGGGACACTTAGCCAGCATTGTTCTTGGGCTTTTGTGGTGCCGGGAGCGCGAACATCCGTGGTGTACAGGCGTGTGTAGTAGTCGGTGATGTAGTGGGTGAAGTCGCGTTGGCCCGTGACAGTCCTAGACTCGATTTCTAGTTCTCTTGGTAGAGCCTTCTATTTTCCAATATGATGAAAGTCAAAGAAGGCTTTGGAATAGGTGTCACCATACCTGAGCCACTTGGTTGAGGAGAAATGTCAATTGCGCGCCACGGAATCCTGGAAGACTTCCGCGAGCTTGCCCTAAGTGTCGGAGAGGATGTCTCTCACCTCCACGTTAAACGGGTCTCTTTGTAGCTGGATTTCCGCCAGCTGTATTTTTTTGGCATGTGTCCTAACGCACGCTCCTTGAGTGCGCTTTTTTTCTATTGCGAAACGCATGTTGTTGTGCATGACTCTCCCAATTGTCGCCTCAAGCCATACCAACCAGTTTTGGTCGTTTGACGGGTGTGATTGATCCTTGACCCATGCCTTCAGCATCTCTTGCTTACTCTTTTCCTCATTTAACAAGGAGGTGTCGAAGAATTGCGGGGGGTTGCCGGGGGGTGGGTGTTGTCCCCACACCGTAATGATTAGAGGCGAATGGTTTGATAGTTTCCTTATGTACGTCGCGATCTCAATTTTGCCTCCCCTTTCATCTATGTCTTGTGATATCATGAATTTGTCAATTCGTGACACGGCCGGCACGTGCCTGATCTCCCGTTGTCAAAAGTGTATTCTTTTCTTGACATCTTTCGGAAACTGTCGAGTCACCAAGCGTCAACCAGTCCGTAGTGAAGTGTCATGTGGTGCCAAGAGGCTACCTCTTTCCTGTGCATTTGTCTTTCGCCGGAGGTACCTCTACGGTTAGTTTCTTCGAGGTGGTTGAAGTCGCCTCCCACGATGATGTGATCGGAGGTGAATTCGGCTTGTGTTAGCTTACGCCAGAGTGGGGCTCTGTCATTGGAAGAGCACGGGGTGCAAACGTTGACGATGGTTAGGGACCCGTTATCGGGAGATTGGAGCGTGATGAATTGCGTTCGTCCTTCCATCAGGATTCCGTGTTCTTTGATGAGGGGGGCGATCGCCTTGTTGACCAGGATTGCTGTGCCAGCACTAATCCTTTGTGAGCGACCCATTGGAATTCCTTCATTCTAGAAGGAGCTCCCTTTCCAATACTCGATTCCTTTGGCGGAATTCTGAATTCCTTCCTTCCCTAGATGATGATTTTGAATGAGGAGGATTTGAAGAGGGGTGGAGAGTGAGGCCAGCCAAGCTTTTATTTTTTTCGGCTTGGGCGTATCGCCCCTCAAGCCCCTGACGTTGAGAGAGGCCATGGTTAGTGGTTTTTCAATCATAGGTAAGACGGTTCTGGGCGGCTGGGGGGACCGATCGATCCTGAGGTCCTGGTGATGTCGTTTGACGAGAGCTCTTGGTCATCGTCATTCGTTTCTCGCTCGGTGTGGGTGGGAGTGGTGCTGTCGGTCCGTGTGCCCACCAGCGCCGAGATGTCAAGTTTGGTGAAACCTTTTTTTCGTGCCGCCTGAGGGGAAGCTTGGATGCTCGCTGAGCGGTTTTTGTTTTTTTAGCAGGTAGAGTTTTTCACTTCGGCCTTCATCAGCAAGCGGTGTGCCAGGGCTACAAATTCGACTTCGTTGTTCATACCAAGTATGAGATACAACACTTTTTAATGCAAGTGTCGCTTGTTCTAAATGCTCAGGGCGCTTGCTCCCGTGTCTATGTGAACCAGGATAGTGCATTCCACTCCCCCCTGTTCGTCACCTCTTGCCAGCTCCATTCCAACTAGGGCCGGTCTTTGAGTGTTAACTTGTATCTTAAGACTTTCTCTTCTAGTTCAACTTCTAGACGTTGTATAAGGTCCGCCCAGGCAGAATTGTGTGACCATTCGACTTCAGCTGGGCCCGTGATTCTAATGTTGAACGGGAGGCTCGGCCGGGCTTGGTTCTTGGAGTGCACAAGTGTCTCCTTTCGGGAGTTCTTCTCCCTGACCAAAACTGGCCACACTCTAGCCCTGAGGGGTTCGCGATTTGGTGGAATTGAGATGCCCAGGGAGGTGAAGAAAGAAGGGGGTACCTCGGAGTGTAGTTGTCCTCTCTTGCCTCCCAGCGTTATCTCTTGTTGCGAGGTGTGGGGGATCGACTATTGGGATTCTTGCCTAGGGGAGGCAAGTTTAGGAACGTGCCTCCTTCACCTTTGGAAGGACCATCCATTGGTTGCGTCCTCTTGGAGCTTGTTTATTATTTTTGCCCCTTGGTTCCCTTTGCCGAGGCTGGCAAAGGGGTTGGCGCTTGCTTCCAAGGCGAGTGCTTGTGGGTTGGCCAATCTCGGTAGCCCAAAGCATAATTTGGCCTTTGGTGTAAAGTCTTTTTTTGGGCGCCTTTCGGCTCTTGCTTGGGTGTTGTTCTTGGCATGGTTTGGAGACTCTAGGAGTTTTACCATGACTTGATCCTTATGATCTACGGACATCGAGTTCCATTGGCCGGGGCCCAATGTTGAGCTCTCGATGTGTTTTTTGGCCTAATCGGTTGATCGTGTGCAAGTGGCAGGGGGTTCGTTGAAGACTTTGTTTTCACGCGTGCTTTGCCACTCCCCGTGGTGTGAGAGTCGGTTGGGGCTTTCAGGAAGGGGCCCTGCTTGCTCTCACGGGTCGCACCTTGTGATGTCAGGCGTGAACTTCCATGCCTGCCTAAGTTCGCGTTTAGGAGGGAGTTTGTGATGTGCTGGCCCTTCCTGGGGTATAATTTTGTTGGTGTTGCAAATTCGGGCGTGGTGCCTGAATTTATGACACTTCCAACACTGGTTCGGAGGTCCTAAGTATAGTATCCATTGGCGAATTGTGTCCGTGGCTGAAGTGCCTTCCGCCATGGAGGGGATCCTAATGTATCCTGCTAGCTTAGTTATGTCCCTGACCTCAATGGTTACCATGGGACCAGTTGGTCTCTTCATGTAGGAGTCGGCGGCTTCAATGTCCAGCACTTCACTGAGCTTGCTTGCCATAATGGTAAGAGCTTTTGCATTTCAGAACTGTTCATGGAGGTCGGGGAACTGGACTTTGATTGTGTGCGTGAGGAGCGCTTCCGCTCCTTGCGCGCTAGCATCAAAATTTGGTGTGTATCTTGAAAAGGATAGGCTGAGTCCACTCCACTCCACCGTTGTGAACTTTCTGGTTGATATAGCTCCTTTTTCATTCTCGAAGAAGATCAAGAAGTAGCCTCGTGTAAGAAGTGTGGCTGAGATGATCGTCGCTAGGAGGTGGAGCTTCAAGCATTCGTGTAGAGCTTTGAATGTCGCTCTTCTTCCCAAGGTTCGTCCTATTACCGTTCGACGAGCTTTTTTGGCTGCATTGCCTTGCATTTCAAGCACCATGTCCTCCGGGAATTCTGCTTCCAGCTCCAAACTGAAATCCACTAACGATGGACCTTGGATGTCCACCCCCATGGGGGAGGTTGTTCCTAGTTTGCTTCTTGAGTGCGCGATCAGAGTCGGGTTGGGAGGAGCCATTGTGGGGGTGATCGGTTTCCTTCTTGTTTCGTTTCTTTCATTCGGTTCCTTTGCTCTAGCAGCTGAGACATCTTCTCTCGCCACTTGGCTTGCGGCGGCGGCGCTCTAGCTTACCCGGTCCGGTCTTTGCCCAACAATTACAGACAAGGATTCTAAAATGCGAAGGAGAGAGGGGGATTACTTTGGGAGTACCTGAGTGGAAAAGGATCTGCCAAACACCTCAGCCGTGCTCGTTGTGGCTCGCATCGGGATGCCTCGATGGGCGAATGTCGGAGGTGACCATTGGGGGTGACCTTCGCGCTCTCCACCATCGCTCCTCACTGAGATCGCTTGCGTGTTCTTGTCTGGGAGCTGGCATCCCATCGAATCACTGGGAACGGCCGAAATCTTCGGTGCTCGGATCGCACTCGTTCCTTCTTTGCTAAACGGGCTTCCCAGGAGAGGAAGGCTTGGCGCTAAAGGAGCTTTGCGAGATCCTTGCGCTAGTGGAGCAAAGGATCCGTTAATGGAGGATGGATCCTTTGGTGGAGGATGGATCCTCATTGCTTGTCAGAGCAAAAAATCGAGCGCCATCGCCGCTAAGGTTTAGTTTTTTGAATTTCTCGATACCTTGCCGCGCACTACGCCTGACTTTCTGGATCTTGTCAGCCACAAGAAAGAATTCATTGAGTCTTGAGATCTGAAGATCATCAGACTCTGAGTGAATATTCATCTTTACCATCTAAAAGCGCTTAGAAATCGATCAAGAAAGGGTGCATTATGCTTAAGAAAGAGTCGGTCTCTCTGATACGCGCCTAAAGAGCGAACCCGCGGTGCAACGCATGGAGAGCTACAGAGAATACTATATGGGGGAAGGTGGTGGCTTCCCCCAAGTCCGGGCTGTGGTGAGTTAAGTGAGTCCAAGGTAGCTCGTGGTTTGTTCCAACACCAAAAGGGTGTAGAATGAGTTTTAACCAACTTGTGGGTTGGATTTGGATGTAGGACCGTATAATTGAATGGCTTGTCCCTCTTCCTAGTCTATCCTAGAGCTTTCAGCACACCCCTCTCACCCCCTTTAGTGCTAGAAGCTGGGAACGTGCCCCAAGTCGCAGAAATTCCGCAACTTGAGTGACTTAGCCCCAACTTAGGGCTAACTAGGGACTTGGGAGCGCGTCACATACTAACACCTTGGATCAGTGGCACTAGTCTCAACTCCACATTCTTAGAACTTGTACTAAACTTGCACCGACACAAAGTCATATTTACAACTAAATTGTTCAACAAGTTCCTAGACACTTGTCTCAAACATCTACATGTTTCATTTCTTGCTTTGAAATAAACACAAAGAGCAAAATAAGGAGTGGTGTTGGCAATGACCATAGAGTAACAAACTATCGAACATTGAATCAACCCAAGTCATCAATCATTTTTTTTTATGCATGAATAAGAGCTTTGTGTTCTAGCTTGAAACAAACACAAAAAGTAAGCAAATGAATCTTCTTGGCAATGAGAACAAAAGAAATAAAAATCAAAAAATAAACAAACATTAACATGGGCACATGACAACAAACCATGGAAATTGGAATGTTAGTGTGATAATCAACTCATTGAGTGGAAATGGACCACAAGTTCACTCAATTTGATGATTTGTTTTGCCAAGATTTAATCTCTATTATAAAATAAGAGCTTTCACTAGAGGCTTTGGAAAAAAATCCAAAATTTCCCCAATAATAAAACATTTTCTTGTTCACACTTGACCAAAAAATATAACTACAACAAAATTGTTCATTTTTTTCCATGCTTGCTGTCTATAAAAACCTCTACCTTCCTTTTTGGAGTTTCATCTTAGGGTTTTTTTGTTATTGTAAAGAATGGATCATCAACATTCTCACCAAAATCCTTTTTGAACTTGCTCATGGATGATGAAGGAGGTTTTTCTTCCTCCTTTATTCACGATTCAATTATTACAATGGTTCGTACAAGAGCTCGATAGAATGTAGTGCTTGTTATATGGGTTCCCAAGGTTCCACAAAATGTTGTGGTTTTTACAACTCTTCAAAAAATGTACAGACAATATGGACAAATGCCCAATTTCAATTTCTTATAGATATTTATGAAGAAAAATATTGGAAGTATAATTGTAAGCCCTTCAAAAAAGCAAATTGCAAGGAATTCATGAAACAATTAAACATGCATTTTTCAAATATACAACAAAGTTGAAAACAAATGCAAAACAAGTGGAATAAAATGAAGGAAAAGTATGAATTTGAGAGAGATAAACTGAACTAACCAATGCAGCCCCCTTGGATTGGTCGTGGTATGAAAAGTTTCATCAAATATTCGGAAGCACCACTAAGATCAATGGTGTGTTAAATGTAATTTACTAAGGTGAGCATTTTACCCAATTTAAAATCCAAATTGTGAAGGTGAATGGTGATGAGGTTATCTTGGAAACCCAAGAACAATGTAGTCCACCATGTCAAACTCCTATTTTTAGTTTTAGAATCAAAGAGGAAACTCATGCTCCATTTATAGGTTCAGATACTCCAAAAACCAAAGCATGTAAATTGCCTAGTGTGCAAGGCAAACCTAAAAATAAAAATAAAAATAAATTGAATGCAAGTTCATTTGCAATTGCAGATGTCATTAAAGAATTTGTTAATGGTGTGAAAAAAATAAAAAAGTTAAAGATGGAAATGATTAAAAGGATCAGATTTCAAATATGAACAAAGATCTTACAAATGATATTGCAAGGTTAATTACACATGGCAACATTATTTGTTGAGGTTTTACAACCTAAAACACTTGAATATCATCATTTATGTGTTTAGGCCATGGTAATAAAAGCGACATGTTTTCAATTTTTGTCTATTTCATTGCGTGTTCCTTTGTCAAAACTTGTGTTACTTTGTGATTTGGAATACACATATTATGTATCTTTTGAAAATATGTTTTTGGATAGGTTGGATTAAGGTTTTAGGGGATATTTGAAATAGTTGTTCTTGTAGGTTGAAACCCTAAACATAAAACCACATGGCAATGGAAAAAATAGCCAACATTGGTTACAAAAAATATAAAAATTATGTATTAATTAGGTTGTCAATCAATCATTGTTCAACAAAGCATTTCCAAGTTTTTTTCCTTTGCCCTTTACAATTTTTTCTTCTTTAAACATTGATAGTTTATTTCTAAATCCCTAATTATTATCTAAAGAAGTTGTTGCATTTGAAGGCATTATGCAAAACCCATGCTTCCATTATGCAAAACATAGGAAACAACAACTCTCAAAACTTTATCAACTCTTGAATTTAAATGCTTCAACATATGCCACCTATTCTTCAAAGGCCCAAGGCTGACCTCATAAAATTCAGACTTGAAACATATCATATTTTATTTACATCATTAGGATTATGGGTTTTCCAAGTCTTTTGCAAGTATGGTTGAATTGGATATGTAACATCACCAATCAAAAAAAGGCATGCATCTAACACCTCTAACAACCACCATGGGCTCTTGTAATATTTCACAATTCTTCAATTGCTTATAAATGCTTGACATCTTGAACTACCCACCATTGTGGACTCTGCCAAAGTGACTAGCACACACATGCCAACCACTTGCAAGACAATGTTATGAAAAAAAGTTCTATTAAAAAGATCACTTGCAACAAATGTCATTCTTTTGTTGGGAAGGTCGGTTAATGATATGTGAGTACCATCTATGGCTTCACAAATAGTAGATATGCCCATAATATCACAAAAACAAGCAAAAATTTTATGCAAATGTTCACCCCCACAAAATATTAATGTGCTTGGTAAATAACGTCTTTTATCACATAAGATATCACAAACTATATCTATGTATTTCCTTACATTAGATGCTCCTATGTTGAATCAGTCAACAATGTGTGTAGCATTAGTTCCATGAGCAAACCAGTAAAGCACAGTTGCTCTAATCTCTAGTTATGGTCTAACAAGATTCAAAAGTTAGGATTGAAAAATTGAGGTTACCTTTAATACCAAACTGTGGAAGGCTTCAAAACTCATTTGTGGTACAACATGAACTTCCTATCCCTCATTTTTTATGTTGTATCCCACATATTATGCTCCACAAAATCCCATTGAATGTGCTACCTAGGTTCTTTCCACCTCATGTGAGATGGAGCTCTCTTCCTACTTGAGATTGTCCCCAAGATTAGTAGCACATGCAAGCCTATCGAAGATCCAAAAAACTATGAACCCTTCACTTGAAAAATGAACAATCCCCCAATGTAAAAAAAATTGAGCATCCAAATAAACACAACCTTCCTAATTTATAGTGTGATCCATCATGCACAAAAACTATGCTAGGTCAAAATCGCATCATCAAAATCACTCCAAAAATTGCATGAAAACTTGAAAAATCAAGTGCTGAAAAATGGAAAAAATAAATTGAAAAGTGAGATTTGAAACATAAAAAATGAATAATAATAATAATATAATTATAATCAAAGAAAGCATTGGGTGGAAAAAAAAAACCCTCTAACTAGTTTGGTGGAAGCTATGAAAAAAACCCTAAAACACTCACTCTGCTCTCTCTGCTGGAACACACCTGCTCCCTGTTGCTCTCTGGAAAAAGCTGTTGTTCTCTACAAAAAGCTGTTGCTCTCGGCCACAGTGAACCAGCACCCACCAGCACACCATGAAGTATGAATGGTAAGTAAGTGGTCAGAAACAGTTTTCTGTTGGGTTTCAAGTTCACAGCTGGGGCTTGATCCCAGCAAAATGCCCCAGCTTTAAGAAGGTTATGCAAAATCCTTCTTAAAGTGGGAAGTTGTGGTTGGGGAGGTCCCCAGATTACTCTGCAATTTTCAGCCAAGGTTGTTACAGAAGTTGCAATCAAATCACCAAGAGTGATGGAACCTTGTAATCACCAAGAGTGATGGAACCCTTGAGCATTGGGAGGGTAATGCATGATGGGTTTTGCAAGAAAAAAGCATAGCAAGTAAAGTACTCATAGGTCTCTGACTGTGACTCGCACCTAAAATTTCTAAATCCTAACTCTAATGCCTTGTACAAGTATACAAGGTGAGGTGCCTGCCCTACTGGAGGCATCTCACAGGCTTCACAAAACAAAAATCCATACAGGGAAGGATATTGCCTGCGTATGAGATACAAGAGGACAGCCCTGGTTGGTCCTCTTGGTGTTTTAGCCATGGTGAGTCTGTCACATCATAGTATTGTATGCCCTGGTAAATACCCACCCAACATTGGTATTCCAGCTGCCATGGCGACAATAGTTGGCGACTACCAATAGCACAGTTGTTGTGCAATCATTTACAGTCACAACTAGAAACTGCAGTGGTCTTTCAGCTGCCCTTGTGATGTCAGAGACATGTTTTGTAGATATGTTGTTCATCCAGGTTCATAAAAGCCACTGTACTTTCTGCTCGGTACCTCCTAGACTCCTACCACCATTTTCAGCTGCAACAGTTTGGACTCTAAGCCTGGGGAGTCTAGATGCATGTAGATACACATGAGGGCTAGTGAATTGTTAGTGGATAAGCAGTAAAAACTGCAACTGAACTAACCACCCTGGTCCACTGTGGAACTGGAATCCTCAGGCTCATGTGCAATTGCTTTCCACACTGAGTTTACGTGCCAATCACAAACCTCAAACTTGTTCATTGTGCATACTCCTGCAACAGAGTAGTAGATGGCCTCATAGTATGAGTTACAGTTGTTATCACAATCCACAATGGAAGTGTAGATCTATGACTTGACTCAAGCTGTGACTGGTGCCATATAAATAAAGCAATTTGGAAGTAAATGTAGCCACTGCCACATAGACACTTACAATGCAGATCAAATGCTGTGCTGAATGTTTTCTTGCTGCTACTTCTATGTCACTATGATATGCTTCACCCTCAGTCACCTAACTATCAATACACAGAGAGGAGAGAGTGAGAAAGATTTGCTAGGCAAATATTTGGGTAGTGTGCCATAATGACAGTGTTGACAGATCAACATGCACATCAACAATGCACATCACTAGACAGAAAACTTGCCACTTGGTTCTCAATCTGGGCTCTGATCCAACTCCTCATAATCTTGAGGATATTGTGTTAGAGTCTGCAAATTGACGCATGAAATCTTCATTGAACTTCTTGAAACTCTCCATGATCTTTGGCATATCTTTCTCTGCAGGCAGAATGGTTGTCCGGATGTGAAATGTCCTGCATCATAATCCCCATCACTCATTCAGATCCCAGGAAGTGTTTCATGTTTCAGCAACATGATGTGCAGGACAAAGGATTGCAAAAGAGTACGCCAATCAGAATTGGTTTAGGGTTTCAATGTATTGATGGCAATGCAGGATTTGAGGTGAGGGTAGCAGATGGATAGGTTTGGTAGAATACCCATCCTTTTGCCCAAATCCTGACCCAGGGACTGTTGATATTCCAGTGGCCTCCAACAGCCTCAAGCAATAGAACACATCAGGTGCCTTTCCTGCTTTTTGTGCTGCAGATATGGCAGCCTTGGGCAGCTTCACTTGTGGGAAAGAATACATAGCTCCTGCATTGACAACACTGGAGAATGGTGAAAGGGTTTACAGAATCTACTGTCCCAGTTTAATAGAACTACAACAATCATTCAAATTGTCTACATATCAACACCAGTCCATGTTCAGAGTTCACCATGTATGCAGTGTTCACCTCACCAAGGTGCTTGGTTGACCTCTCAACCTCTATCCAAGCCACTATCAGTGTCATTGCAATAAGTCATTTGTGGTCATAGGCAGCAAAGTGAAGAAATAATGGCTCAGGTTAAACAGTTATCAAACCTTCTGTGAAATTGCAAACAATATTCTGGCAGTCATTGAAGCCATCTGTCATAATGTGTGCTCTTGCTCGTAAAGACTCCAATATTGCTTGACTGAAATATCAACCTCACAAAACACAAAAGACAACATTTTATGAGAGGTGCATAGAGAAAGAAAATGAAGGATACCTACTAGCAAACCAACATTGTAAAATCAACAAAAAGAGTGGTAGAAAGAGAAATGAAGAGGGAGCACCTTTCAGCTGCATACTGAGGATAAGAGACATCGCCTGGTCTAGGAGGCTTGACCATCAATCCCATCTGTATTATCATTGCAACCAAACGCAAAACACAAGAAAGTTTTAACAATGAACCTAGCTTCAAAGTGCAATAGGGTCTATGGAGTCAAAGGGCAATCTCTGCAGAAACCAGTTCTAATAGACAAATCTATCATTGTCTTGAAATTCATATCAGCTCCATGTAAACCAAATTGATGGGTCATTCTCTGAATCTGACACAAGTGGGAGACATATACCAGAATCTGGCCATTAACATTAGGACTGAGGGAAATTGATGCCACCTTGTAGAGCTCATCCACAGTCTGCAAACATGAAGGACATTTCATGGACACAACTTCAGTATTCATATGAAGGCATTACTAATCTCCTCCATATCTGCTCCAACAAATGGTGACTACTCTGGCCTATTCCCTCTGTGTCTCCCCTACCACCCATTGTAAGAAGTGGAACTGAGCCCCTAATTATCATGTGCAAAAGTAAAATCTAGGGCCTATGTTTCAGAAAGGATGTGAACCTGGGGGTGGATGTTGGTCATCTCAAAATATCCACCTCGCTGACCACACTCCCCAACAAAACCCTTTGAGACACTGTGGAAAGATATCAACTCGAGAGCTGAGCTAGTTGGTCGACCCATATCCATGAGCACCTGCTTCACAGGACTTCCACACATCACAGGATATACCACTGACGATTCTGCATGTATCAAGCATGTAGGCTTCTTAGCCAATGAGCTCCTCATTTGCAACAAAGGAACTGCAAGAATAATGAACAAAATGACAATCTGACTGTATGAAGATGGAAATTGATGAGGGGACAGTTGACTTGAGTCATGTATTGTACCTTCTTAGCACTAATGAAAGGGCGCTCATCTTGATAGATATTTTGCTGATAGACTTCATCAGCCATCAGCACTAACCTTTCTTTGATACACAACTCAATCAGGTCTCTTAAATTTGTTTCTGATAGGCATTGCCCTGTTGGATTTCCTGGATTGATAAACACTAAACCACGCACCTGCATCAAGAGGATAGACCAAATCACATGGTTTTGGTCTTACAAGATGGATTCAAATGGACATATCCATTGAAAGCAAGGGCTGATCAGGCAAAAAGGCAAAGTAGAAGTGGGAGATCTCTTACAGTGATCCCCTTTCGACGAGCAGCTATGATTGACTTTCGCAACTCACTAACGTCCAGTCCCCAGTTTGCCTCCTCTGACAAGTAATATGGCACTAAAGTCCCTCCAAGGAGTGTGATGGTCGCCGAATACAATGGGTACTGTGGAATAGGCACCAATATCTGTGGCCCACCATCGCAGGTTGATGGTTTAGCATGCTCAAATATCAATGACTCCAAAGGAATGGCAACACACTAGTGCCATACATAATGAAACTGGCATATCAAGAAACCCAAATGAGAGAAAAGTCAATTGAATCACCCCATCTTTCTCGTTGCGGATCAGCGCATTGAGGACCTGCTGCACACCCTTGCTGGCTCCATCAGTAAGAAAAATTGTTTCCGGGTCACTGCAACCCAAATGGCAGAATCCCATATAGTGTAAGCATGAGCAACAGTATTCACATGACAGAAACCATCTCCACTGTAACTGTTATAGGATATCACTCATGATATCAATGTAAGGATGGAGGCCAACATTTCTGGACTCAAACTCCATAAGCCAACAACAATAAACCTGTGCAAGAAGCATATATATGTATACCTTGGGTGACCATCTCGTTCTAAAATGAAATCAGCAACCTCTTGCCGAACTCCAGGAACTCCTCTTGAGTCACTGTATGCCCCTGTCCAGCAAAAGTACTCCATCACATTTGAACCATGACTTGACTAAACTGTATGGTAACCCCTGCCTCCAATTCATGTGGTACAGGAGATTCCCCAACTGGTAGTTGCAACACAAGGCTTGTAATTGAGTATAAACATATATGCAACAAAAAATATATATAAGCTTCAAATGTAGAGCAATGTCCCTGCTCAAGTATAGCAGGGGCTGTTCAGGGGACAAAAACCACTATTATGTATTTGGGTTTTATAACAACATATTTGCAATGGGCAAAGATACAGTTTAAAATAGACTTCAACATACCCACACCGCCTGCGTTCATTGTGAGGTACTTCTTAGCTCTTGCAATAGCATCTGATGGAAATAGAAGCCCAACATGGGGATCATCCATCAGGAATGGTGCTTGACACAGAGCCATCACCTGCAATTTTGCAGAATCCAAAAGTTTTGGCACCAAACCCCCCCCCAAAAAAAGATAATTCAAGAAGAGCATGCATAACTTAGTATGCACCTATTGTAAACAAATTAACAGGTTTATAGATAAAACTCTGAAGCAGTTTGGAGATAGTCACATGCATATGTGGAGCAAAAAGAACAAAAGAGATAAAGATTTTGCCTGGCGGGGGAAAGTTAGAGGTTTCTGGCCAAGTGCATGTGGGTTACCAACATTTGTGAAGATGATCTGCTCCCAAGACACAACCCCACACCCATTCAGCCACAAGGAATGCCTGGAATCAACACAAAATGACTTCCGGAGGACAACAGCCAGCAAATTCTAGCTTGTTCCGGCAGCATGCAGTTACAACACAAGGAAGGAGATCTTCAGAAGAATGTGTGCAGTTGCATTTCTAGTGCCTAAATGCGGAAGTGGGTACTGTGCTTCCGTGAGAAACAAGAGACGAAAGGGTTCAAAGCTCTTGACCTTTTTGCCCTCTTTCTGAAGCTCTGAAGCTCGCAGGTAAAGCTCTCCCCTCACTGCATATACCGTCTTCTTCACATTGGCGTTCAAACTATCGGGATCCATCACCTTGTGTGCCATGACTGGCGGCTGCTGCAAGAGCTTTCGTTGCTTCCTCCCCCCCTCACTCCCTAATCTCGAGACTCTAGCAACACAAGCCGGAGCTCCTTTAAACCATTCCAGGGAACTCCAACGCCTCTCAACAAAAAATTCTGCCCCACAGCTTCTAGGCACAGAAAAATCGCATCAAACGTAAGAAAGAAACTCTCTGACAGAGATGAAGAAGACACAAAATCATCGAACCTTTTCAGGAAAATCCAACCACACAAATTGCTACCCAAATTCTGTGTGTCTGTCTATCTGTCTGTCTCTCTGCAGAATGATATGAAGGAAATCCAAAGGATCACAAGACGAGACGCAGCTGCAGCAGCAGACTTGAGTTCTAAACACGCATAAAAAAGCAACAAACGGAAAGATGGCGTGGATGGTGGGGAGATGGGGTTGCGGGTGACGGCGTGGATGGGGATGGGGGAGGACGTAAGAGGGGAGAAGAAGAAAGTGGTCACCAGAAGATTGGGCCGGCCACAAACGAACGGTGACTATTTGAGAATGAATCTTGTTGGGTACCTGAATCGGAAGTGAAAACCTGTGAATGAATCAAGCGAAAGCGGTGAGGTTTGGGACACGGCAATTCGATCCAAGGCCAACTTTAGACCACGCGACAATCTCGCAGAAAGAAAATGCGCAATTGAGCAATCTCAGCCTTCCGAAAGTTTCCATCTTGCTTCGAGCCTGATTGACTCATGCTCATTGGGTTCTTTCTTTGGTCCTTGTTTGGGTCCCTGGTTTCTGGCCTATCCGACTTCATTGGCGGCCATCGATCCCTTTTGGTGACGAAATCATATCGCTCTATGTGGCAGGTTGTGAGGACTTTTGGGAAATCGAATGGAAGAGGAAGAGGAGACCACAAACATCTGCGACGACCACAAACGTCGCTTCTTCACGGAGGTCCTTTTGTTTACTTTCCCTTTTTTCCTTCGACTTTGGCGGGTAATTTTGCGTGGCCCTGGAAATTTTGCCAAGAAAAGAATACCTGATCCATCCGCATTCAGTAAGAATCGTAGAAGAAACACAGCACCTGACGGTAGCAATGACTCTTTACACATGACCCACTTCTTCTCGAGTCTGAGAAGAGATTGAGATCGATGAATCAACAACAATCAACAACAACAATATCAAAAATTTGTTGCTGCTGAGCTCAATTTTGTCAGGGCTTTTCCAAGAGCGATTGGAGGAGGAAGCGGGCACACAGAATTGGCGCCCCTTCTGCAAATCACCACGGAGAGAGCACTGCAAAAGCCTCTCTTCTGTTTTCCTTACAGGAAGAGCATCACCATGGGGTAACATTTTTTGATACAGTAGTGATCCAGTCCTGAGCAATATCATGGCCAACTGTATACCACCCACTGTGAGAGAATTGCAACGAATGTCATACCGTTGCAGACACACAAAAGAAATTGCAGTGAGAAATCAAAGCCCTGAAGAATTGCATACACTTTCATGAAGTAAAAGCTTTACATGTTTCTCAGTAGACAGGTTCTTAGATGCTTAACCCCTCGTAAGGATGAGTTCTGCTCTACACACAGGTGTACCAGAACTGCTTCTCTGATGGACTCAGAGGATCAAAGCAGATAAGAATGCCATTCTTTCTAAGTAAGGGCCCTCTTCAGACATCTGTTGCATAAATGTTGACAATCTGCACAAGAGCAAAAACACAAGTTTTGCTTCTTGAAGACTTCTCCCAGGGCATCACATTGGCACAGATTTCACAAGCACCAAACGGCTTCCAGACATGCCAGAAGTTTTCAACATACTTGAGTCCCTCAAGTCATCACCATGGATTTTGCAAACACCAAAGCCATTCCAGACAGAGTGTGATCACTTTCAACATCCTGAACAGGTATCAAACCAGAAATGGCACCAACAAATGGTTCATACAATGCTCAAAATTTCAGCAAATATTCTCATGTAAGAAGAGTTGAGGAAACTTGTCCTGCACAAAACCACAACCAAAAGTGTGAGGTTTTTAAGCTGTAAACAGTTTACCCCTACTTCCATTTTCTCCAATTCAGAGGAGGCAGCATGAATCCTTGATCTTCAAAATCCTTTGAACTTCCTTCTGCATCTTATCTCAGGCAAACTGTGCATGATTCCAAGAGTTGGATTCGTAGTTATTTCCACAAAAAAAAAAATTTCAGCTCATTACATCCTCCACTGCCAGGAAAATAAGATCACTGCAGGTTCATGCACACGATTCCAATGACCTCATAATCTGATACTTGGTAGAGGAATTACTTCTGTGGTACATTCAGAGCTGCAGCTGCAAATGATCAAGCCTGTTATGATCACCTCTTGGGTTTAAGCACTGGTTATGTAATACTATCTGGCAATGATTCTAAATCCATTGACGACTGCACCCAGGGAAACAGAGCAACTGTTACAACTCAAGACCATCCATTCATTTTCACCTTTGCTTGCTTCAAATTCCAAGCTTGCAGGGTGCTTACACACTTTGGTGAATGCAGTCATTTACTTGTTGCATTTCAGGCTGCTTGCATTTCAGGCCCACATTTCATATAGGGCATTGCTAGCTACAGAGAGCTCTGTCCTGTCTCAGCCAGCTGATTTCTTACTTGAATATTCTATGATTATCTATTCTTTCTTTTGCTCATAACACATGAATCAAATGAAGAAAAAATGTACAACAAACACAAGTTTGAGACATTGCAGCTCTTCTCTACCTGGAAACTAACTAGATACATGAAGAAACATTAACTGGGTTCATACACAAAACTCCCAACAGAGTTCAATGCTCTAAACAAAAATCATTCAGAAAGTAGAGAAATTTCCAAAAATTGAGATCACCAGAAAGAGTGTAACTGCAGATCACTACACTTGGTGGAAGATTGGCTCGGTGTGTACAATTTAAAAACCTGAGTTGCACAGGAAATTTCAACATTGTGAAGTTGGACTGTCAGTGGACTTGGTTTATAGAGAAACTTGGAAATTAGTTCAAATTGAGCATTTCTTCCTGTGAGGGAAAATTGTAGGAGCATGTACCTTGCCAGAGGCACATCAGATGTCCATAAACCAGATGTTCCTCAGCAAAGCATTAGATCCATCCACAAAGCAACTTTTTGACCACTGCGTCAACAAGTCTTTCAAGTGCCTGTATACTTGTATGGGTGTGGTGCCTGAGAGAAACTTCTTCCCTCACAATCACCCACAAGTGCCCCCTGCAAACCTCAACCAATAGGTTATGAAGTCCCACACAAAAATACAGATTCTCCTCTTTGGCAGACACTGAATTTGTAAGCTAAGTGTGCAACCTCTTCCCCACCCTTCAAATCCTCAACCATACCACAGAGAGAAATGAGAAGAACCCAAAGGTATATACATCTTGTTCTTCAGGGCTTAGGATGTGAGACATACAGATAGAGGGACTGAGAGGGAAAGACATACTCCTGTCATTAGGCTTTGCCTTAAGTTCATCGCCATAGAACTCGCAATCCTTTTCAACTCCCAGATCCTAAACCTCTCAGTTGGAGGAAGATCCAGAGAACTGCATAATCAAAAGACACAGAGAACTCTGCATACAGGTAAGCAAAAAGAACAGAAGAGATGAAACTGATACACAGCAGCATCAAAGGAAGAAGACAAGGGAGTTGAGAAGAAATCAGGTGATCTGTGGGCACAGAATCAAAGTTGCAATCAACACATCTTCCTCCTCAAATTCCAACCATCTGCCACAATGTTTGGTCATGACCACAGCATCTCAGAACATCAGTGGACACCACTCTCACATGAAACACAAATGCAATGACAACTGCTACAATCCAAGCCTTCAACTTCAAACTGAGGCAAAGAGCTAGAGAAAAGCTTCAAGATCTCATACAGAATAGACGAGAAATTTTGATAGCTCAGCTTTGTGTGGGCTTTCCCTCTTCTGGAAAGGCAGCAAAAGAAAAAGCTCTCTGCACACAATGCACTTGTGAAATTCCTCTCATTAGGCTAATGTGTCAAAGTTTAGCATCCTTCTTTCTGTTTCCCAAACTTCATTCCTGCAAATGAGTAGTCAGGAGATTGCATATGGAGATAGATCTGTGTCATGTGATAGATTCTCAACAGCCACTGTTTTGTTATGATCAGAACAGAAAGGAGCTTGATCTTTCAGTGGAATTCTCAACCACCTCTGTTTCACATTGATCACAACAGCAAGGAAAATCATCTTTCAGTGGAACTCTCAACCGCCTCTGTTTTCCACTGCTCACAACAGCATGGAACTCAATCTTTCAGTGGAATTCTCGACAACCTCTGTTTTATATTGATCAGAACCATAAGGAACTTGATCTTTCAGTAGAATTCTTGACAGCCTTTGTTTTGTAATGATCAGAACAGAAAGGAGCTTGATCTTCAGTGGAATTCTCAACCACCTGTGTTTCACATTGATCACTACAGCAAGGAACTCCATCTTTCAGTGCAACTCTCGACACTTCTGTTTTCCAATGATCATAACAGCATGGAACTCAATCTTTCAGTGGAATTCTTGACAGCCTCTGTTTTACAATGATCAGAACAGTAAGGAACTTGATTTTTCAGTAGAATTCTCGACAGCCTTTGTTTTGCAATGATCACAACAGTCAGGAACTCAATCTCTCAGCGGAATTCTCCACAGTCTCTGTTTTGTTAAGATCAGAACAGTAAGGAACTCCATCTTTGAGTGGAATTCTTCAACAGCCTCTGTTTTGTACTGATCAGAACACCGAGGAACTCAATTTTTCGATGGAATTCGCGACAGCCTCTGTGTTGTAATCATCGGAACAGTAAGAAACTCCATCTTTCGGTTTCCACGTTGATCGCCAACTTGTGGGCCATTTGTAACTGGAAACAGTGATCAAGAATTTCTGCTCAATTGAACACGCAAAAGTAGACAAACAAACGCAACAAAAAGAATACCTTGGCAACACCTTGCTTGGCTACTTGGCGATTCGGATTAGGTGCTAGGTGCTCTCGCATGATTGTCTGGCGCACGAAGCCCTGCGCTCGAAAACAGCGAGTTTGTTCGCGTCTCCAGTCATACGGTTCATGGAAGAAAACCTGCAAATTGATGAGAGAAAACAACCAGCCATCAAAAATGGAAGACCAAAATCGCACAAGGAGGTTTGTCAGACACGGATACTCAAGTTAGAAGATGAGAATGATGAGCGATCGGCAGGACAACAAACTCCGGATGACACTTCAAAAGTCTGGATCTTTCTTGTTGAGAAAAACCAGAATCCGAGTCCAGACAAGCTCAAAAAAAAGTTCTGCCGCTCATTCTTCGGCTTCAGACTTAAGACCGTTTGCATTTGGCGCCTTGTGCTCGGATGTGCAAAACTCTCACCTTTGCTTCATCTTCAAGAAGGTTTTGTCTTGTAATTTACTCATCGACGGGAGGAGAACAAGCAATCCAAGCGTGTCTGCCTATCTGCTGTTGCTTCACGCTCTAGCCATGGCGTGGATATTGTGGCGTGCCTTCCTTTGCATGTTCTGACTGCAGCTGCTCACGCTGAGGGACCCATTGCCTCCTCCGATCTGCAGAAGCAAATTGCAGTTACGATTTCTTTCTCTCTTTTTTCTGGGAGCGTCGAGTCTTTGTGCACAGGAAAAGCTGGGAATCCATGCCCTATGCAAGCTCCTTCACCTGCATCTTTATAGTTAATAAAAGCTCCATCTTTGCTGTCTCAAGGATTTTGTAATATTCAGGAGGAGGAGGAGGAGGAGGAGGAGAAGGAGGAGTAGTAGTTGATAGTTGCCTCTATCGCCTCCTTTCGTTGAAGCTCTTGGATTTGCAGAGAGCAGTTTTGACTACAAATCTGTTCCTGGGAGCGGCAGGTTTTCCGGAGAAGGAAGAGTTCTGAATCGTGCCTTATTGCAGCATCTTTCTTGTGTTCTTTTGGTTTGCAAACCTCAAGAGATTGTGCACTGTGAACTCTTTCTGCAATCCTTCTTGTGTGAAGGATTCACAATCGTGTAGGGGAAGAGATTAGGGCGTAAGGGTTTTGGACTGGTGCATCGTTTTGGTTCTGGAGATGGATGGAGCTGGATACTATTGAGAGTTCGGCAGAAGAGAGAGCTTCTTGTGGCGATGGCGCTTCCCGAGTCCACAGGAGCGGCGGATCCAGCTCTAGTGGACTCCTCGTCGATGTCACCTGTTCCCGCCGCGAGTCCTTCAAGTCTCTTGCAAGATGGGGGAGAAGGTGATGACGAGTTGGGAGATGATGACGATTCCTTGTCCAGAGATGATGAGGACGAGGACGACGAGGGGGAAGATGAGGAACCGCGGCTTAAGTATCAGAGGCTGGGAGGGAGTGTGCCTTCGTTGCTTTCTTCGGACGCTGCTTCTTGCCTCACTGTTGCTGAGCGCATCATCGCCCTCGGGACACATGATGGAACTGTGCACTTGCTGGACTTTCAAGGCAACCAGGTTCTCTCTACCCCCTCACCCCGCTCTCTCTCTCTCTCTCTCTCTCTCTCTCTCTCTCTCTCTCTCCTCTACTTTCTTTTCTTTCTCTTGTGGTTAGTGTATTGGGTCCGCATCAGCACATTTGTTGGATACATTGCTTCTGCTTGCTGTTCCTACATCTAAGATTTGCCAGCACTATGGCCTCAGGCAGTCGGGATGGCACGCAAGAGTGCTTTCAGAATTAGGGTCTGGAAATTTGGTTACCCAGAAGAAAACAGGTATTATGGTGTCTAGAAAAGCATTAGAGTTTTGGAAGCAGAGAATTCCAGTGCTTCTCCCGATGGAAAATTCATTGGATTTCAGAGAAAGGAGATTTCCTGACAGATCTTCAGCAAGGGTTTGCATATAACCTGTTTGACTCTATACATGACATTGAAAACATTAGCTCTTTGGAAGAAGTTTAGTATTGAACAATTCCAGGTGATCCTCACTGTTGTTGGCAGGTAAGAGAGTTTCGTGCACACACAGCTACGGTGAATGAGGTGAGCATTGATTCCAATGGTGAGTTTGTTGGAAGCTGTTCAGATGATGGAACAGTGGTCATCAGTAGTTTGTACACAGACGAGAAGGAGAAGTTTGACTACCAGCGACCCATGAAAGCTGTTGCACTGGACCCTGAGTACTCTCGCAAAACCTCAAGGCAGTTTGTGGCTGGAGGATTAGCAGGCCAGCTTCTCTTCATCAGCAAGGGTTGGCTTGGGTATCGAGAGCAAGTAATCTTCTGCAGTTCCTCTCCACTGTGACACTTCTCACAATAACCCACATTAATGGTCTTGATTATCCCTGCACAGTCCCTGTTGGAGCTTTGTGTTTCTTTGCTTGAAGAGTTATTGACCTATCTTCAATGCTGATCAATACTTGCTGGAGTTTTTCAGGTAGGACATCTCTGATCTGATAGCAGGTTGCATGACAGAAGGAAAACCCATGAATGATAGAGGAATGTGGTTAGAAAGGAAACAGGCAAGCTGACATAGAGCTGTATGGGTGTGGCAGGTACTGCATTCAGGAGAAGGAACCGTGCATGTTGTGAAATGGCGGGCAAGTCTGATTGCTTGGGCCAATGATGCAGGAGTGAAAATCTATGACACAGCTTCATATCAACGTATCACTTTTATTGAGCGTGTTCCTCACAGTAGCCTTCTACGGCCTCAACTGGTTTGGCAGGTCTACCTCTTTCTCTTTCCCCCATTATTTTGCTTGAGCTTTCTTGGTCACAAGTCTGTGTACTATAACCCTATGTTAGGGTACTTATATGGTCGTGAGGGGAAATCTTGCATACATGAATCAGGATGACACAGTCCTGATCATAGGATGGGCCGACTATATCAAGATCGCAGTTGTGAAGACAAGAGGATGGGATGGGATGAAAGGGACACTGGGGCCAGGGGCCAAATATGTTGAGATATTGTCAGTGTTCCAGACAGATTATTATGTATCTGGGCTTGCTCCATATGGTGATGCCCTTGTGGTACTGGCTTACCTTCCTGACAAGGAGGATGGGCAAACTGATTCAGAGCGAGGTTCAGCATTCCCAAGACAGGTAACAGTGCTGTGAACTTCACTATGAAAATACAACTATGAGAAGTGGTTTGGTCCTCCTGATTTTAGTGGAAGCCTGCTTTGATCCCATAACTGATGGGAAAATGGGAAGTTGTAGTCATAAGCAATCAGAAATCCTAAGCAGAATGCCTTTCCACTGGCTGATCTTACCCTGCTTTCTTTTAGTGACCAGTGATAAGGTTCTGTAGCAGGGACATGCACAACGACCAGAAGTGCGTATTGTGACATTTAAGAATGAGGAACTGGCCACAGATGCTCTGTCCATCCATGGCTATGAGCACTACAAGGCCAAAGATTATGTGCTTGCTCATGCTCCATTTACTGGTATGGTTTCATGGCTTGAAGGTTATTTGTCAGAAGGCAATGCACACTGATTGTTGGAATTTCTTTGGCATGGGCAGGGTTACAGCTCAGCAGATTGCTGATCTAAGGTCTTATAGTTGCTTCATGAAATGCATTCATCCTGAGATTGAGTAAGATGTATGTTTAACAGCAATTTTGTCTGAGCACAGTTTTAGGGGTGTTTCCATCCCATCTTGATGTGTAAGTGTAAGCAGTAGGTGCCTAAGATTCATAACCACAGGTGTCATGGCAGTGATTCTAGTCTGATCTGTAATATTGAACTTGATGAATGATGGTTAATTAATATATTTTAGAAAGAGGAGTGTCATATATGCTGTATTTCTTTCTGCTGTTTGTTAATTGTTGCTGGCATATTGGGATTTGCTGTTCCAGGAAGCAGCATAGCAGGAGGCCAATGGGCAGCTGGTGATGAGCCTCTGTACTACATTGTGTCTCCTAAGGATGTTGTCCTTGCAAAGCCAAGGTTTCTTCTCCTTCTGATGATTTCCCAATTCATGTCATGAGCTTTTTGCACTGAGCTCTTTGTTGCATCTACCATTTAGTCCTTCTGCTTCATATGAAGATCAATTCAGCATTTAAAGGAAGGGAATGTCATCAACCTTCCTCTTAACATGTGAAACCTTTTTTAGGATGGCTGTGTGAAGGTGCATTGCAAGTTTAGAAAAATAGAGGCAGTGGAGAACTTATAGTGGGAGGAAATTGTGTGCTAATGCAGAGATGCAGATGACCACGTGAAGTGGCTGCTTCAACATGGGTTTCATGAGAAGGCTTTGGCAGTCGTTGAGGAAGGGAAAGCCAGGACAGAGCTTCTGGAAGAGGTATATCCACCAAGGAGTCCTTATTTCAGTTTCAAGTGATAGAATTCTTGCAATCAGTTTCCAGCATCCTTCTTCTTCTTTCAGGGTTGCCATCATGCGGTCTTTGTTCATTTAGTGGCATTTTCATTCAACTCTAAGCTCATGGCAATGTAGGATAGTATATGAGGTTGTTGCAAATAAGGGACTCACAGAAGAAGACACATTTGGTTGGACTTTGATAGTCAAAAAGGGAGTGTCATCTGATATTAGGGCATAGTGTAGGTGGGTTCAAGGTATTTGGATCATTTGTTACTGGAGCGCCAATATGCTCAAGCTGCTGCCCTTTGTCCAAAGCTTCTGCGCGGATCTGCACCAGCCTGGGAGAGGTACAGTCTTTTTGTTTGATTTGCAGTTGTGTGCTTGGGAAGTTGAAGCAACATTTTTGCATATATTAGGTGTTATCACCAGTAGTTAGCAACTCACTTCTTAAAGCTGAGTCTGTCATTGTAGAGTAGAAACATCCAGACCCTTCTTTCCACACCTGAGGTTGATTCATGCTTTTCAGCACCTGCTTCTCAGGTGCATGCAATGTTGGAAGCTTCTTGTATGTTACTAGGGGAGTATCTGTTACCAAATTGTAAGCTTCTCCAAACATTTGGGCTGTGGCATGCTGATTGCCCTATCTGTGGAATGCAATGACAGCATCCCATATTAGGGCATAAGCCTGGGAGATAAAAGAAGTTCACCATGTATAACAAGCAGCCCTGTTATTGTGCTCTGGAGGACAGATGGGTATTTCATTTTGCTCATTTGAGGCAACTGCCTAGTCTAGCCCCGCACATTCCTACATCAAATCCCCAGCTTCGTGACACTGTTTATGAGGTGTGTGTGGCTTGCTTACTCCTATAAAATAGAGCATAGCCACTGGATTGATGTACCAAATTAGTGTCATAGTTGTGGACCTATAGATTGAAATAAGCATTCTGTTTCTGAAGGGATTTTGTCAGTCTGAAATAGAATTAATTTCCACATTACATAAACACAATTCAGCAAAAAGTTCATAGTCTGGTGTTGGAGTATTTCTTGGAGACAAGCTAGGTGTACAAAAGGTGATTGTGCACACATGACAATATGGACAGGTTGTGTTAAATGCACTAGTCACAAATCCTGCATATCATGAGCAGTTGGTGACCACAATCAAGGCATGGCCATCTAACATCTATGCAGTTCCAACTATTATCTCAGCCATTCAGCTGCAAATAAGCACAGGTTCCAAGTCTCCCATGCTGAAAGAGGTGAGAACCTTGTCCAATGTCAGGGTTTTGGACTGAGCCTGACATCCAGTTGTATTCAGTTGAATGATTGATTGCCTGTTGTCAAATACTTGATCTAGAATGCCAATTAGATCTTGCATTCCTCACCATTTTCCTACAATTCAGGCATTGGCTGAACTCTACGTACGGGACAAGCAATATGAGAGAGCTCTCGCTATTTACGTGGAGGTATTATTCTCAGATCCTACTTATCCCTGTGTGTTTTTCTGGCCTCCACACTGTTGGGATCTCAGCTCAACACACAAACAGTTTGTTTGCTTATGATTGTTGTTCTCTTATCACAGTGCACTCCTGTAAATGGTTACAAGAACGTAGTTTTGGAACATTGGAAGGTTCCCTTAATGTTTTTCTAAATGCATGTGTTGATTGCTGAAACAGCTTCAAAAGCCTTACTTGTTTGACTTTATACAGCAGCACAACTTATATCCAGCAATTCACAACAAAGTATGTGTCCTTCCCTTTCCCTGTTTTCACCATATTTCTCACCTGAAAATCTCATCATGAGCTTTTTAGGATTTGCTTGCTGAAGCTGTTGCATGGTGGACTTGATGGGAATAGGTTGTACCATTGATGAGATTGGACGGGAAGCAGGCAGTTCAGTTACTGGTGAACCAAAGCAACAGAATTGAAGCCTTTGAAGTGGTTTCACAGTTGCAAACAGGAGAGGCTGATGAGAATCTCAGAAAGTATTTGCACTTGTATCTCCATGGTTTGTTTGAGAAAGATCCGAATGCGGGCAAGGAGTACCATGGCCTGCAGGTTTAGCTTCAACTGTTGCATCCCCAAGACACTAAAGATGAAGATATTCCCTTCCCACTTATTATCCTCTACATTTGAGGTTCATTAAATACATGGAAAAGTTGGAAATTTAGCATGACTATGAGTTGTGTCAGGTGGAGCTTTATGCAGACTATGAGCCACGCTTGCTTCTTCCATTCTTGCGAAGCAGTCATCACTATAGCCTTGACAAGGTAATCTGTGATTCCTTTAGAATTCTATGATTCCTTAATTTTTCACATATTCTCAGCACTGAACTATCTGATCTCCTAGTTCCTTTGAGAATTGGGGATCATGTGATGATTGTCAGATCCCTCCTACAAGTTTCTGGCTTCAGTATGACTAGAAGAAATGATTGAGGTTTGTTGAAATATGTATATTTTGGATGCACTTTGCAGGCTTATGATGTGTGCACTAAAAGAGGCTTGACAAGAGAGAGGGTCTTCATATTGGGACGAATGGGCAATAGCAGGGAGGCACTAGCTCTTATTGTCAACAAATTGCAGGACATGCAACAGGTACAGAAATTGCAATGGTCAGAAACTTTCAATGGATGCACTGCATCCAAGTCACCACCGGTGGTATGCTTGAAGGATATATTCAAGGGCACAGGGTGCCCCAACCACTGCCCTCTATGTAGGACTTGCTATGCCTTTGGCATAGATGCTTGTTTGTTTAGGGCAGGCTAAAGCAAAATGGAGCTTACCCTCACAATCTTGTTGCAGCTTGATTGAGTATACTAGATAACTTTTTTATTTGCTGTGTCTCATGCCTTCTAACCAACATCATGACCAAGTCTTCCTGTTGCTTCTGAAAATGCAGCTGGAATTCAGTACCTGGATTTTGGTATATTCAGTTGCCCAAAATTTTGAACAGATTATTATGTACTTATTTACACCCTCTGTGGGGAGTTGATGGAGTCTTTTGGTAGTAATGGCAGCTAGTCACTGCCATTCATGATGGTCATTGTCTGTTACTTCATGAGCAACACTTAAAAGGTTATTAGTTATGAGTTATGACCACACTCATTCTTGTCATTTTTCTTTTGGTTAGGCCAGAACTCACATAATAATTACCTTAAAGCTTTTTTGTGGAGTTCTCTGGAATCCCACATATATGATCAGAAACCTTCATTACTAAGAAGTCTGCAAACACAAAACAGACTACATTCCTGCACAACTCATATAAGTTGAGAGGTCTGATTGCTGGATTTAGAATGAATATGTCATTGTTTTCATCTGTGTCTGCAAATTAAAAATCAGTGTGCACAGTTGGCAAAGTGTGTGCTACTGACTTCTACAGATGAGTCTGCTTGCAGGCAGTGAGCTTTGTTCAGTCACAGGCTGATGAAGAGCTTTGGGAGGAGCTTATCAACCAGAGTATGCACAACCCAGAGATGGTATGATCAGCCTCACCATATTTGCTGCTAACCTATGTGTTAGATATTAGATTACAGATTGTTGACACCTTGGCCTCAAGTTGAGCATAATTCAGTTGGCACATTTGAAAAATACAACAATCTGGATGTTACAAAATTTTATCCTCACAAAAGTCATCATGGTTTTGTGTTTCAGGTTGGCTCATTGCTGGAGAACACAGTAGGCCATATTGATCCTCTCCATGTGGTCAACAAGGTTCCTGCTGGCATATCAATCCCTCGGTAATTCCCTCATCTAGTTACTGGTAGCCTGAGCATCATAATCACATTTCCATGTGATCAATCTTGCCCCAATTTCTCATCCACGTACTTGTTGTTTGCATGTTCCTCAGGTTGAGGGATCGACTTGTGAAAATCATCACTGATTACCGGACAGAAACTTCACTGCGAGCAGGCTGCAATGATATACTCAAAGTAAGTGGATTCAGAGGGACCCTCCTATGCATTAGAGAAATAAAATTTGGACCAATATGACAAGTTTACTCATGTTTGGTTTTGCCTTCATGGGCAACAGGCAGATTGTGTTGACTTGCTGGTCCGGTATTATGATGAGGCACGCCATGCAATAAGGGTTGGAGGTTCAGAATTTGACCCTGGTGAGCATGCCCAGGCAAGAGCAAATGGAGGGGAACCTCTGATAGCAAATGGTGCAAGCACAAGTCAAGGAAGGAAGGGGGGCAGCAAGGGTGGACGGATTCCAAATAACATTGGTGGAAGTGGACGTTGTTGTATCTGTTTTGATCCTGTTGCATTACAGAAGGTTGCTGTAGTAGCCTTCTTTTGCACCCATGCATACCATGAAACTTGCCTAAATGATACATCCGGCATTGCAAGTTCTGAACAAGAAACTCCAAGTGGACCACTAAAGCCTGGCTCCAGGACAAATAACACAGTGTCTGGTGCGGGGGAAACTAATGGAGACTCGTCCAATCCAGCCCCCTTGCGTTGCATCCTCTGTACTACAGCAGCCTCTACCAAACAAAAGGCTGAAGCCAATTGGTTTGAGAGAACTGCACCCATGGCAAGCGTAACATCTCCTGGTTGGGGTTCTGGTGACGTCACTTGACACCTCCAATCTCTTGAATACTTGATCTATTTAACCGCATGTTGCAACTATCAAAAATGCTTGGTAGTTGCTGCTGGTCATGCAACTATTTCGAATTTATGAGTTTTTCTCTTTGATCTGACTAAAGATGGAGCATGTGACCATGGAATGACTGCTATTTACAACAGATTCTCAGAGCTTCATCAGTTCACAGTAGTTTTGTTGAGGATCAATTCGGGCTATCATCAACAAGCCTATCCAAATTCAAGCAATTTTTCCATCAGAGGACCTATCTTAACTGTAAGTCAATTGGGCTTAAAGTCCTCATGTACACCTCTTGTTCAATGGAAAGAGTTCTGTGGATTGCACACGCAAAGAACAAGACCAAAAATGCAACACTGGTGCAAACACACACACATTTGAGGGTGCCATGACTCTTAAGTTGGTTATTCTTGAACATCTTTCTAAGCTTAAACCCTATAGGAATGAAACTCATCATGGGTCAGGGGGGTTGTACAGCACAACCATTACCTCATTCACACTAAGGGTTGGTTGATGAGTCTCATACCCCCTGCTATTCAATCAGATATTGTAAACCCTGAAGATATGCTTGCAATGTGTGTTTCTACCAGCCAGGGTGGACCAGCCCCTACCTTCACCTTCCTGTTCCTGAGGTAAGCATCTTAGTGCAAATTTTAAACCAAAAGATGTAAAATTTCAACTCTGAGACCCTGACTTAGGATTGTGACAGTATATTTATAACACTTAGAAGCAACCAGAAAAAAATTGGAGCTTTCAATATTGCATCAAACTACCAATGTGACTACTGGTTCACTCAAGGGTGGTTTTAGTTTTGAATCACTTGATTTGCCACCTGAGGCACAAAAGTAGCCACCACCGCCACGTCCCAGACCCTTAAAGAAACTGCGGTTCTAGTTGCAAAAGAAAGTGTGTAAAACCTGATGATCAATTTTATTAATCTCAACAGCCACTCAGTTCTCCAGAAAAATTGGTATGTACAAAAGTCAAACAGCCACCCAACCTAAATGCTACAAATGGCGGAGGACTGGAAAAAAAACCCAGGGGAAGCTTCCATGGCCACCTTTGCAGTGGTACCACACCTGTACGCTTTGATCATGTTACAATATCACTAGATATCCTACTATAAAGAAAATGAGATTGATGGAGTGATTGACACGAGAGACTACATCATGTTACAATATCACTAGAGTCCTACTATAAAGAAAATGAGATTGATGTAGTGGTTGACAAGACAGACTACTATTGGCATCACTAATAGTCCAAGCAAGAACTAACACCATCTTCAAAATGGTGGAACTGATTGGAATCTCTCAATATGATCTTTGACAGGATATTTGAGATCACTGTGCTCGAATCTTATCATGTTTTAGCCCCAAAGCAAGTGTTTGGCTTACAGGTTGATTAGTCTTTCAATTATTTTCCCCATCTTTTTTCACAATGCTCCAAACACGACTTGGATTACCACATCCTTTAATTGCAAGTATCTCTCAATGTGTGTGCACACATTTTATCAATGTTACAAGTGTCCACCTTTTATGTTGCGTTCATGGCAATGAGTGCACATGCACCCATGATGCAATTTATGACACTTTTAATGCCATTGCACAAAATGTTGACTTCCATGTGGGACGAAACACATTTACATTTGTTTCCTTCAATCACATTCCACTCCTCTTGTCAATGAATTGACATTGCGTTCACCAAAGATGGAATTTGCACCCTAATTGATATTGTCTTTGTTGATCCAACACAAACATATTTACTTTGTTGATTTTGTGCAACTCAAAGATTTGTTGCCTCCAAAGCAACTCAAGCCAAAAAAAAAAATTATCACAACCAACACCCCATTGATCATTTCCTCCCTTCAATAATTGAAGTCTTTGGATGTCCAGACAAACAAGTTGATGTGTTTTTACATGGTTGTGCCAATGCCATGTGGCACTTCAAAAGGCCAAAAGGCCTTCCTCTTTCTGTCTTGGTTACTTTTTTTCATCAAAAAATCTAAATTACATTACAAAGGATACAAGCATCCTCCATCTTAAGTTGGGCGATAGCGATAGGTCTAGCTATTTCCCAACTTCCACCCCTTCAAGATGCACCCCCCATCACCATGGCTAACATTCTACAAACAATTGATTGTTGAGACAGAGAGATTTTAATATCTAGTTTGTGGTAGCTTCACATCCTAAAATTTTATTTTATTTTTCGTTGTATATTTTCTAGATCTGCTATGTGTTTATTAATAAATTTTAGTAGGGTTAACACATATCAAGAATGTGATCATGAATTGTGTTTTGGGAAGTATAAAAACAAAATCTTGATGTGGTGAAAGAATTCCTCAAAAAAAAAATCATATATTAAACAATTAAATATTATATTATTACAATTTTAATTTTTCCCCAATTTTATTTTTAAATGTGAATGGGATTTCTACAAATAATATTATTTATGTTGAAATTGCCAAGGTATTGTGATATAACTTCCAAAAAAATTAGGTTTTTTTTAGTTAATGTCTTCAACTTATTTTTTTAAGGGAGGTAATTTTTATGTAGGCTTAGACAAAAGTGATCCATGTTTTTTTCTTGGAAGGATTTATTAGTATGCATTAATTGAGAGTCAAAATTTTGATTTGTGGAATTGATTTTTTTTTTTCAATTTCAATGCATTGAAATTGAACGTGTTTAATTTGCATAAAAATAAAGGTGCATACATCTTCTTATTATTTTCATTAATTCATCACACAATTGGAATTGAATAGTGGAGGGGGGTATAATTTTTCTATCTTGCTTGACTTGAAATAAATTGAGAATGGTGACGGTTAGACCGTAGAAAATTTGGATGCCTTCAATTTTTAATTTGGGACATAATTACAAGAAAAATTTAACATTCAATGTTCCATGTGCATATTATGAAATCATAAATTTCTAATCCAAAGGAAAGGAGCCTTTTGTCATTGTTCTTTTCATCAACTTGAAATGAAAAATTATTTTTCATTTAAATATAATTACAGAGGAGATCAAATCAAACATTTTATCTAATCTTGCACATATGGAAAATAAAAAATCTTCAAAAAATAATATGAAATATTTTTTCCGTGCATGGAACAACCTCTAAAGAATTAGTCTTTTGAGGGTCACAACCATCTACCTCATTTGAAGACCACAACTAACTATATTGAAACCTCACCAATGTTAGCCACTATGATTTTCCTTCCTCTTGACATGTTCATCTTGCATCCCTTTAGCTTCAACTTTGTATACAATGTCAAACCATTTATGACATCACCAAACACAACATGTTTGCCATCTAGTGTTTGAAAGTAACCCAAAGTTTTGTCATAATAATGTGTTAGAGAATTGATTCAAACCCATGGGTTGGGATGGACCATTCATTATGTATGGCTCTTGTTAATGTAACATTGAAACAAAAACATAACAATATTGTCACCCTAGCAATGTTTGTTTGGTGAAGGTTTTTAAATAGTTATGTTAGGTCTTATGCATTGATTTTAGTTGTATGCACAACCAACTACATTTGGCATCCCTTGTCAAAAATTTCATGGGACTAATTAACTAAATATCCTTTGCCACACCCCTTCCCATTTATTTGTCAATTGTCTATGTATAAAAATCTCTTAAGAGATTACAACGCTAAGAATGTTCAATTGGAATTTGTTCCATCTTGACCATCCACACAACATCCATTCTACCATGTGTTGCCCATCTAACTTATTCATCCCCATGCATGAACAATATTCTAGAACCATTAAAGGTGAATTAATATCATTTAGCAAAGTTGGTCCCCATGAATAGGTATTTTATAATAAATTTCAAAGGCACCCACTCTTAAGTTGTCACTTAAACATTTAAAACTAATAACGCCATGTTGTTTGGATGGTAACATGGATGGATGAAAAAAAAAAAAGTAATGTTTCAAAGGCCCAAGGAATTTTGTTCCCCACAAAAGGAATGCACTTGTGTGAGGCTTAAATATAAACTACAATTGTAGATTTTGTTTTCTCATGAACATAAAATTTGTCACAACCCTAGCCTTGGGCTTATAACCAAGGCCAAAGGCAAATGTTATATAAAATGAATTGAAGAGCAAGTTGAGACATGAGATGAATTAGCTTGAGTGAAAAGGATCCCCCCAAGAGGTGGGAAGTCTTTGGGAATAAAAGGGAAACATCCCTATCTAACTCTTATGGTGAACTCCTTAGTTTGAGAGTTGGGATGCCTTAAGAGTCTTGAATGTTTAAGTGTTGATTTCAAAGGTTAAATCAATTAAAAATCCAAAGATATTAATATTGTTGGAAAAATCTTAAGAACGGAAATAAGAGCATGAGGTTGCATGTTCAAAACATAATTGTTTTGAAGGATTTTCAAATTTCATACAAAAATACATTGTTTGTTTATGGTGACCTTAAAAAATAAATATAATTATGTACAACCAAAATTTGCATACCAATTTTGAATAGAAGTTTCATTGTAGCATGTGCAAACACATTTTCAAGGAAATCCTTTATGTATTTTCCTTGAGAAGCACATTCATTGTTGAAACATTTTTGTAGATTATCTTGGAGACTTTTATCTTAAGAGAAAGTTAACATGAGTACAACTTGGATTTCTTGTTGGAATTGAATTAATGCCTCCAAGGTGATTCTTTGTAAAAGGATTTCATTATCCACAATGAAAAGCCAAATCAAAAATTATATCCAAGATGAGAAATTGGGGATTTTACATGGATTGTTCCATCTTGCTAATGAGGAATTTTTAAACATATATTCTAGAGAATTTCAGGATTTATGCTAGATTCAAAATGATGGGCAAACCATATGAGGCTTGCCTTGTTAGTTTTTTGTTACATTTGGATTGAACTTATAAGTGAAAGGGAGGGCGGGGTGTGTACTTGGGAACAACAAAATCCAAAGCGGCTTGTGGTCATTGTTGCACTTTGATGTTGTGGTATGTTATGCATATGTCCAACCCCCACTTTCTTGCAAGATATTAGGCATTTGATAGATTGGTGACTATGTGCACTTGGATGTGAGCATTGAAGGATAATTGACACCTTCACAATATATGCATGTAAGTAAGTTTGTAGAAAGGAAATTAATAACAATTTAAAAAATTGATAAAAATTTGAAAATCCTCCACCTTCAATTAATTAATTTATAGTTTTTAGTTGGGAATTGTTGAACTTGTTGATTGAATTTGAATACCATATTTTATATGTATGAGGTGTTGTCACCCATAAATTCTTTGTAAGACAAAATGTGTTGGAACATAGGTTAGTGATATGCAATGATTTAATTGGAAAAGTTCAGATGAGTTTGGTGACTTGATCATCATGTGCTATTTTGTTTAAAGATCAACAAAAAGAAAGTAGGGAAGAAGAGGAGATAGAATAATGTTTGTTTATTTGGTTGGTCCTAGGTTTAAAATCATTAAGTGTACCAATTTAAGTGAAAACAATGATTATTCATCATGAACACAACAAAAGAAATGGCATTTGAATGGGAAGCATTCATGCAATTAAAGTTGTTACAAGCTTTCAACATAAATGTTTATGATGAAAACCATTAGAACTCCAAAGCTTGCACTAGTAGGTTCTTGTGGTTGATGTAAAATTCACCATGTGTGGTACCAATAAAAAAGAGTCTTATGAAGTTGTGTGCCCATTGTTGATGTCTTGGATTTAGCTAGATTTGCAAGAAGCTCAATATTTTGTGAAGATGGATGTTGAATGTTTTGCACTTTCATTTGTATTTTGCTTATCTATCAAGCACAAGTCAACATGCTAGACCTTATAGTTGTTGTTGACTCAAAATTGGTGCCTTAAAGTTGTTGATAGATTTATAGTTTTTAAAAAAAAAAAAAAAGTTATTAGGAGGTGGTAGTGAACTTGATTTTCTTCAATCACTTAATGACAAGGTTCTTCTTCCATTGATGATTCAAAATCTCTTATGAGGACTTTTCAATTTCAAATGGAACCCTAATATGATGTTCCAAAGGACCTTGGTTATGATAATGAATTTGATGTGAATATGATTTACAATGAACATTTGCCTTGAGATGAAACATTCATTCCATTTTGTTATGATCTTCAACTTCAAGATCAATTTTTAAACGAGGAATATATGGCTCATAAAGGGAATGATTGTGTTGTTGTCTATGATGTCAATCTTGTTCTTGTGTCTTCCAAAGGGAAATGTAAGGTCAATCATGTTTGCATTAATTCTATAGAAGGTGAATTTGAGCTTTCATTTGTTCATGTCCGAGACATCAACTCTAAATAATTACACAATGTCAACACCGAGGGGAAGTGTATGAGTAAACAATTAAAAACTTGGGCACAAAATACTTTGATAAGTGGTGTAGGTTCAAGGGATATCCATTAAGGGGAAAACCCCACATTTGCAACTACATTTTCAATTCATTTTCAGCTACAATTTATAAACCTTTGGCAAATGTTTTTTTCAACTAAAAACAACTACATTAGTCAACAAGCACAAGTTGAAAACAACATTTCAATTGCAAATGTTGACCACATGTCAACACCATGGTAATAGCCACTTTGAACTACTTTAGTTACAAACAACACTTACCATTATAGTTGAAGGTTTTCAATTGTAACCCTATGGTCAATGAATTTTTCATTTGTTGATGCTGCATGCCATCAACTTTCTAGTTAGAAGTTTAACTTTGTTACAACTTAGTTGGGCAAAAGGTTGAACCGATAGTTCAATGACATGTTGTGAATCCACATCCATATATTAGGTCAAATGGCACCTTAGTTAAAACACTTTAAAATAGGTCCTTTAAATTGGCTAGGTCATGTGGCACCTAAACATAGGCCACCTAAGTTAGGCTATGTGACACCTAGGCTAAACCTTAATTAACCTATGTGCCCCTTAAACCTAAGTCACATGGCACTTAACTAAAGCCTAAACTTTGATTAAGTTTAGACCTAAGCCACATGGCACATAAAGTAGGCTTAAACTTAAGCCACAATGTGGCATTTAACTTGGAAAATTCTATTCCATTTTGGATTTAACCTTTGGGGTTAAACATTTTTAATTAGTTCATCCAAATGACAATTCCATTTTGCTGTTTTTTGTGTTTTTTCAACATTTTTGATGCACCTTGTTATATGGTTTAAAAATTTGAAATGGAAGAGAAATTTTTTGGGATCAACATTTTAATTGCAACCTAGTTGCAACCCAATTGCAATTTAATCACAACTACTACCTACTAACAACTACCTAACTACGTAATTATTTAAGATTACTACTTAGTTACTTACCTAACTCGCCCTACTACTCGTTAACTTAACTTATTACCTACCAATTAATTTAACCTACTAACTAGCATAGCTTATGTGACACCTAGGATAGGCCTAGGTCTAGGCAAGGTGGCATTTAAGCCTACAACACCTAGGCCAAGTGGCACCTATGACTACACCACATATGCCACATGGAACCTAGGCCCAAACAAGGTGGCACCTAGGGTAGACCGCTTGAGCCATGTGACAATTAGGCCCATATATATCGCATGGTTCCTAAGCCTAAACTGAAGCCATGCTATGTGCCACATAGATTAAGCTTAGACTTAGGCCATGTGGCATCTAGTCCAGGCTTAAACATAGGCAACATGGCACCTAAATTAGGCCATGTGGCACCCGGGCTACTTCTAGACCTAGGCTGCATCATGTCACACTTAATGAGCTAAGCCTAAACATAAGGCATGTGGCATTTACACTATGCCTAGATCTAGGCCACATGGCACCTTTGCTAAGCATAAACCTAGACCACATCTAGGCTAGGCCTAGACCTAGGCCACATCATGTAACACCTATGTTAATAATAAATTTAGGTCGTCTATTCTAAACCTAGGCCTAGGTAGCTTGTGTGGTGCCTAGGTTATGTCAAATGGGACATAGGTTAGGACACCTATACCTATGTAATACCTAAATGTATAGGTAATCTAAAAGGGTTTAAAGTAATTTGTTTGGATGCAAAGTTGTAAATGTGCACAATGTTTCATCCATTTAGCCTAACTTATTTCATCCATCCCTAAAATAATAATTGTAATATTAAAATATCAAACATATGATTTACATGTTGTGACCATGTCACCTAGTAGTTGCATGATGCTTGATGATGTCACATTTTCAATTGACCTTGCGATTGTAAATTGATTGAAAAGTTTATTGATGTTAAAGAATATTTTAGAAGTGGGTCCAATTGAAGGTAATTTTCAACCGAGAAGCACACTTTGGTTAGCCCAGCTCGAGTTCGCTTTTTCCAGTTCTGTTAGCCTAGTAAAGTTAGCTGGATGTTTGGCCCAGTTCAGTCAGTTAGTTCGGTTAGCCCACATCAGTTCTCTTTTTTGGTTAGCCCACTTCAGTTGCCTAGTTTGGTTAGCCCACTTCAGTTGCATTGTTTGGTTAGCCCACTTTAGTTTGTTGGTTTGATCAGTTCTTTGTTGCAATCTGACGAGTATTTGAGGGCTTTGAAATAACCATAGCCAATCTCACCTCCCCCAATGTTCCCATCCTCCATCATGTTCCCAAAATGGGAATGCACGTTCACATGAGCTTGACGAGAACAAGAAGTTTGTCCATATGTTATCATTTGGCATATGTTATCATTTGGCTTGACTATGATTTGCTCGTTCCAACGATTCCTAGGACATTATCATTTGGAATAAGGTTTTGGGGAAAAAAAACATCAATATTCTACTACAAAGTTGGGTGCTACTTTTCAAGCAATGGGTAGTAGGAAAGATAAAAATAATGTCAATTTTATTGTCTTGAATCCAAGCATAAACAAAGAGGATATATTTGACTTATATATCTTTACTATGATGTTGGTTCTCCCATACTTAAGCTACAGCCTTTGCTGAAGTGGAATAACTCAAAATTTGTAGAAGAGTTCATAAACAAGGATGAGGTTTCTCTTTCACATTTTATCAAATTTTTTTGCAAACCTTTCTGTAAAATTAGCCAGAGACAACAAAGTGAGCATAATAGACAAAGCCAACATCACTCAAACATACATGCTTTCTCCTTTCGTGCACATTGGTCAAATGGACTTCAGAGAATGAACCTTTTTTGCGAAGTTGCTTGTGGAATGGAGGGAGTTCAAATAACTCAAAAAAATATATTTGTGGAATGCTGCTCATCACCGCAAGTTTTTCCTTTTCACCCCTCTCACAAACTGTAATCCCGACCTCCAAAAGGAACAACAAAGTCCTCTTGCTGATCCTGTAACCCTAAGACATCTAAATTCACCTTGTGGTCATTAGAGAAAAGGTCTGCTCTAGCTCTAAGAGCTCTTCTTCTTTGTCTTTGTTTGCTTTGCTGGAGAACTTGACTTCGCTTTCTTCACACTCTGCCCAAAAAAAAAAAAAAAAAAA
>Ga0116227_10002086_pt1 | contig 45614 bp, 42 predicted proteins | sample S1TSphgellanicum_FD_89693 | JGI IMG/M metagenome (GOLD analysis project Ga0116227, IMG submission 89693) | Host-associated microbial communities from peat moss isolated from Minnesota, USA - S1T2_Fb - Sphagnum magellanicum MG | ecosystem: Host-associated > Plants > Peat moss > Unclassified...
AAACAAAATAAATTACCAAAGGTACTGCCCAAAACTTAAAAAAAAATTAGAATGGTTTGGGTTTTTTCACACAAAAAAGGAAAAAAAAAACCAATTCTGGGTTTTATTTTTCCCACAAAAAAAAAAAAAAAAAAAGTAAATTCTGGTTTTGATTTTGATTTGGGTTTGAAAATCAGAGCTGGTTTTGGGTTATTCTGGGTTGGTCTGGTGGCTAATTGCTGGTTAACCTCTGGTTAGTCCCCAGTTCTAGTATTTTTTTTTCCCTCAAATTAAAAAAAAAAAAAGGTTCCTGTTATGATTTCACACCAGAATGAAATTGGGAATCTACTTCTTTAAAAGAAAAGAAAATTTTGATTTTAATTTCTGGAACCAATTCCAAAAATCAGACTCAATTCCAATTCGATATTTATCAATTGTAAACATATTTATTTATTTACCAATAATTCTAAACCTGCCAAACATTTGTATATTTGCCTGCTGCTGCTGCTGCTCTGGGAAACTGGACACCAGTCCTGCCATAAAATAAAGGCATAATCCAAACTTCAGACTAGAAGCTGTCACAACTCCTGACTAGTAAGTAAGTACCCACAACCCTACCTTGGCAGCTTCCACACTTAGCCTAATCATATATTGTTTTTCAAAAACTGATTGAAATTTTCAAAAAAACATAAATTTGTTTCCCTCAAAAAATGAATTTACTGGAAATTTTTCAATAAAATTAATTTCTGAAAACAATTTTTTTTGGACATGGAATCTTCAAAATAAAATATAATAATTCAAAACTGAAAGGTTTGAACTTGCCATGATACTCTACTACTACTACTACTACTACATTATTTGGTATGTAAGTAGTAAGTAGGGTAGTAGGTATATGATTTTTTTGTGCCCAACAAATTCTTGAACTTCTCATCATTTGCTTCCCACAAAACACATTATATATTTTTCTTTCTTGAGTTGGGTGAGGTTCAAAAACCTTGGACTCTCTTCTTCCCCTTGCACACAAGAGTCCATACATACATACATACATACATACATACATACATAATAATGTGGCAGGTTCTTTCTGACAAGTGCCTACCTAGTAGTGCATGCAGTGCACACACCAATTCCAATGAATATATTTAGGTCACAGTTTTGTTGATTTGATTGGCAGAAGTCAACTGAAGAAACACCCATTTTGTTCAGAGCTTTTTTAAACCTACTCTGGTGGTACTATCTTCACCTTCTTGAGTAAGCTCTGGTAGAGACCTAATCAAAGGCAAATGTTAAATTTGGACTTAAGAGACCCTAAGAAAACAAAGGGGAGGCCTCCTTCATGATATGACTTCTCATTTGGTTGCATGGAAATTCTATTCCTAATATTGGCTATCATTATTTTGGGCCTAGACTAAAGAGCCCTTCCTAAGAACACCCCTACTACCTATTCAGTCTAGGGATGGGTTAATTATAATGTTTAGAATCAACCCAACCCAAAACAGTTTGAGGTTTTGTTTTTCACCATGGTTACCCATTCATGTAGGTTGCTGGTTTAGGGTTGCAACAATAGCCAGGCCACCCTTCCCACAAGTTACAACACTTGTTGGACCTCTTTTGTTTTTCACCCAGGGACACATCCATGGTGGGGAGAAAACCACTGCCACCATTTATTTCACAAGCCTTGGTTTGTTTGACCTACAATGTGGTGAATTTTTTTTTAATTAAAAAAAGAATCCCATTGCTATTGTGACATTTAATAGTGATCACCCAAACTCTATGTTCTTGAGTGAGGGTGGGGAGGCCCATTTTTCTTGCAAATTGATAGCCATGCTTCCAATTGCAAAACTCTTGGCTAGCCTAATATAGGAAGTAAAAATTCTTCAGAAAATTATATGTATCTGTTCATAAATTCAAAATTGCTAACTTAAAATTGAAACCCAAACCTGCAAATAAAATAGTACTAAGAAGGCAGTGCAACATATACAAAGCCAAGTTTTTTTGGGGGAAAAAAATGGCCCAGAATCAATCACATTATGAGGATTGTTTTTTTTTAAATCGCCATATTTAGACAATACATTCTAGAATATAGCCAAAACTATATAGCACAATTCCTATACTTTTCTACTTTCCTCTCTGACCTGCAGACAAATTTGGCAAAGTCTTCTTGTGGATCAATCACCAACTAACCCACCTCAAAAATATGGGGAATTAAAAATTTATTATAATATAATAATAATAATAAAACCACTACTCCTCCTTCCTTGAAGGAAAGGGGCAGATATTTCAGACTAGCACCAATTGCATAAAATCAAATAGGGATTTTCACTCCCCACTATGCTCTCTCTCTCTCTCTCTCTCTCTATCTTGTTATGATTCCAGCATAGAAATTAGTAGCCTAGGTATTCCAATTGACAACCAAAAACATTTTCAAATTTGCCCAAAATTTGGATTGATTCTTTGGATGGGGATTTGGCCAAAGTCCCACCCACTATTGTTATCAACTTTCTCTTGCTATAGCCTCTCATCTCTCTCTCTCTCTCTCTCTCTCTCATCTCGCTCTTTTATATAAACCTTGAGGAGTTGAGGTATTGGAGGAGGTTTGTAGAAAAGTTCAATAAATGGCAATGGAAATTTTGCAATTCAATGTTGAGTTTCTTAATACTTGAGCCATAATGGGGGGGGAGTGGGAGGAGCTTTCATTCAATTCACACAGTGTTGAATTCAGAGAGTGTCATCAAACCTTCACAACTATTTTTTAATACTCTACCAAAGAAAACCCCAAAAAACAAACAAATCTCTACTCACTCCTACAAATGGTACCTAGTTGAAGCTTGGAGACAGCCCAGCCTCTCTCCCCCCCTCCATCCCCACCGACTTACCCCTTCCATCCCATCCCTCTTGTTGGATGATGGATCAAATGCCAAAAACCAAGGCAACCCACCCAAAAAAGAAAAAAAAGAAGAAGAAGAAAAAAAAAAAACCCCCAAAAGAAAGATCTAAACCAATCCTCAATGATAGAATGCACAATTGGATTGGAAAAGATACCAAATGGTATTTTCTGGAAAATGCCACTCTTCATCAAAGAGAAGATTTTGGAGAGAGAAGAGAAGTGTTGAAGAAAATTGCCAAAAAACACATTTTAAATTTAAAAAAGGGGTTTGTGGGTTTAGGCTAGAGAGTGTTTGTTGTTTGTTGTTTGTTGTTGCTGCTGGGGAGAAGAGAAATTTCCAGAATCACTAACACACTACTAGTTGTGGACAAGAACAAGAACAAGAACAAAAAAGCCTGCTGTTGCTGATTGCTGTTGCTGCTGACATACACATATCCTTACACAAATCTCACTGCACAGTGGTGAGTGAGGAGCCCTGGGAGGGAAGCAGACTCAGGAGGAGGAGGAGCAGGAGGAGGAGGAGGAGGGTACAACAAGTGCATGCAAGCTGCAAAGCAGCAGCAGCAGCAGCTGACAGGAGGAGGAGAAGGAGGAGGAGTTGGTAGAAGTCTAAGAAGAAACAGCTTTTTCATAATTACTACTACTGTCTTGTTGTCAAGCTTTTTTGGTAAGGAATTTTGGTTGCAAGTTGCATGAGCTGCTGCAGCTCTTCCCTCCCAGGAATTTTATTCTTGTTGCCATTTTGCTTCATTAGCTTCTTGTTCTTGTTTTTCTTTCTTGTTCTCTTCTCTCTCAAATTTTGTTTTTCCCACTTTTGCATCAGCTGAGCGCTGCTGCTGCTGCTTCTTCTTCTTCTCTTTCTCTCTCTCTCTCTCAGTTTTTGTTGTTGCCACTTTTGTACTGTTGCATCAGTTTTCTTTCTCCTTTTGCTCTGTGGAAATTTGTTGTTGCTACTGTTGTATCATTCTTTCTTCTTCTTCTTCTTCTCTCTGTCTCTTTGGGGATTTTGTTGTAGCTACCATTGCATCTTTTGTCTTTTTTCTTTTTTTTTTCCTGTTTTTCTCTGGCTTTTTTGTTATAAGCAGCCAGCTGCATTGTTTGTTTGATTCCTGTTCCTTGACTTTGTAGCTTGAGCACTGCAGTCCATGCAAACATGCAGCTGCACTCCAACAGCTGCTGTATTTCTGTTCCTGAAGTGGGTCACTGTTTTGTTTTGCAGATGAAGCTGTTTTGGTGTGAGGACGAGGAAGAAGTTTAGGACTACTAGTACTACTTATATACTACGTGAGCGTCATTCTTTGAGTGGTTTTTTTTGTGTCTTGAAAGAAAGGAGGATTCTCCAACACATTTTGCAGCTCAGCTGAAAGCAAAAAACGAAACAAAAAAAGTTCGTGAACCTTCCTTCCACCCCCATTTTTCGATATAATATACAAAAGGTGACAAACTGCAAGCGGACTGTTGAAGAAGAAGGCGGCGGCAGCGGCGGCTATAATGGGTATGTCTCTGCTGCCATAATTTCTTTCTTCTTCTTCTTCTTTGATTGCAAGGTGTTTGGGAGCTGTTGTTAGTGCCGGGTTTTTCTCCTGCTGTTAGTGCTGTGTTGTTCTTCTGCTTCTTCTTGGTTCTTTCTGTTGTGTGAGCTTCGTTGCTGTTTTACGACATGGTAAGAGCTTATACTCTTCTTGTTTTGTAGTGGGTGTCGGTTGCTTGCTGTGATGATGTTGTGTGCGAGAAGACACCCACAACAAAGTTTGCTAGCATTGTAGAAAAACAAGACCTCTCACACAGTGTATGTGCATGTGTGTGTGACTCTGTGTCTCTCTTGCGCTCTCTCTCTCTCCTTCTCCAACGGATGTTGTGAAATGTGTTATGTTTGTAGTCTTGCACAAACTTGTTGTCATTAGACTTGACAAGTTCTTGGGGGATTTGGTGGCCAGGATGCTGAAAGTAGAAGGCGACAGTTTTGCAATCAAGTCTTCTTCTTCTGCTTCACTTGGGGTGCTCTGCAGTTTCCTCTCAAATTGAACTCTCTATCTCTTTCTCTCTTTCTTTCTTGCAACAGCTGCCAAGATGGGTGATGCATCGTCACCCACAACAGCAACAGACCTTTTATCTGCAAGTGTTCAACAATCTGCAAACAAAAAACAGGGACCGGGTCGTAGTCCATTAGGCCTAGCAGGCACCACAATGCAAGAGCATGAGATTCGGTGCCCGTCATCTGATGGAGACCATCTGCAAGCAGCAGCTGGAAGCCACCACCGGCTCATGCAGCCTCCAGAATCCCCCACAAAGTACTTACCTCTTCTAGCACAGCAGCAGCAGGACCATCAGCCAGTTTCAAAGAGCAATATATCTGCCATGATGTCTGTGCCACCATCAACCCTGCAGGACATCCCGAGGGCTGTAATATTCTCACCAAGTAATGCTATGGAAACTCCGGACCCAAAGAAACCTGAGAAGGGTGCAACTCTTGTATGGCGGGATCTGACTGTCACATTGAATGGTGGGAAAAGAGGAGAAGCTCCTACAAAGCTACTGAAGAGTGCTACTGGATTTGCTCGACCGGGTTCTGTGCTCTCCATCATGGGTCCTGCATGTTCTGGGAAGAAAACTTTGTTGAAAGCTTTGGCAGGTAGGTGCAGAATGCACATGACTTGAGATCACAAATTTCTTGTTGAATTCATTTATTCCTCCTCAACTCCATTTGTTCTTTATGCAAGAAAGCACACACAATGGCATTTCTTGGAGGTTGCAGAGTCATCTGGAGTTGTCTGTATTTGCATCTGTTTAGTGGGAAACTCTTTGTTCTGCTTTCTGCTGAATTGCTGTTGCATTTTGATTCGAGATCTTTAACAGACCAGCTTCCCAAGAATGCAAAATTGTATGGAGAAATTCTGCTCAATGGTTTCCGACAACGGCTTCCATATGGCACATATGTAAGCTCCTGGACCCTTTTCTTTCTTTCTCCATATGTTTCACCGGCATCAAGAAAGCTTGTTTCTTTGAGCCATCTCGATATCCATTGAATTGCTTGATCAGAATTGAGGAATCCTGACGATCAAAGGCTGTCTGGTTTTGTTTTTCTGGGGCCCATGGCAGGCATACATAAGACCAGATGAAGAACTGATTGAATCACTGACAGTTCGTGAACTTCTTTACTATTCTGCTCTCTCGCAACTCCCAAGTGGGCTACCTCTTTCCAAAAAGCTTTCCCGGGTTGATGCATCCATTTCAGAGATGGACTTGGAAGATCTGGTGAGTGTCCGCATTGGGTGCTCACATGAAACCGGTGGTCTCTCCCAAGTGGAAAGGAAACGGCTCAGTTTAGCTGTGCACATGCTCTCATGCCCATACTTGCTGTTTCTGGAAGAGCCCACATACGGCCTTGATAGGTAGAGACCCCCCTTCCTTCCTTCCTCCTTCACCCCTGCTTCTAATTCTCTCATCTCCCTCCCCCTCTCTATTTTTTCTTACTTGTCTTTCTACAGTCTTTGTGGAGCTGATGAAGTAAGTGGGAAGTTGGCTGTGGCAGCTCATTGTCACTGCTATTCCTGATGATGATCTGACATGCTTTGTGAGCTAAGGACTCTTGTTAGGTTTTTTGACTGTACTCATCTATTGTGGTGGGTGGGCACTGAGTGGGTCTGTCTTGGGATGTTATTGCAGTGTGGGAAGTGTTCTAGTGATTGCTACGCTGAGGAAGTTAGCATGGACCCGACGGTGTACAATTGTAACCACAATGCAGCAAGCTACGAGTCATGCATGGCCTCTGCTGGACCAGCTGTGTCTTCTCTCTCTTGGTGTTACTGTCTATTTTGGGCCGTCCAGAGGTGCTCTTGATGTATGTTCTCTCACACACACACACATTCCTTATTTGAGTTTTAGAATACGAGCCACAAAACCCTTTCTAAGCTTCTCCTCCTCACAATCTCCTCAACAACAAATAGGGTTATTGTCTAGCTCTACTTAGCTTTGATTGTGTATATGTGCTGTCATACACATGCTAAAAGTGGTGGGTGCATCCATATGTGATTGCAGCATTTTGCAAACTCAGGATTTCCATGTCCTCGCTTGCAAAATCCAACTGACTACTTTCTGGGTGTTATCGATCCCAACCTGGACAACATCAATTCTGTATTCAAGTTTGGGCAGGTTTAGGCTCCAAACACTCCATCCACAAGTGGAAAAAAACCCTTCTCTGAAGCAAAAAGTTTATAGAGATGAACTTCGCCAAATGATGAGTTGCTGCACTTTGGAATTGACAGTTTGTTTTGTGGTGATATGTTATTGTGTAGGATGAGGAATCTGGGGACCAAACATGGAGCCAAATTGAGTCTTCTGTGGCATTACGCACGTTGGAAGCAACTTTTCAAGCTTCATCTGACTTTGGACTTGTGCAGTCTCTTGTGGTTCAGCTTTGTGAAAATGTATGGAAAAACCCTTCAACATCTCACCTATGTCTTTTAAGGATTTGTCTCATACACCACTACTTCCAAGAGAAAAAAACAATCAACTATTATGTTTGGCAATGAACCCTAGATGCTGCTGTACTGTACCTCTCCAGGATACTGCTACCACTGTGATCAGTCTGTCAACAGAGAAGACTTTCTATTTCATTCTGTGATCTGTCAGTAGTCACTCATATCTTCTCTCAAGTGTATAAAAGTTCAGTGAATTTTCATGTATGTTCAGGAAGGGCCAATTATGGAAAGCGCAGGCCATGCTGGCCTGTTGATGTGCTTGTCAGTTTTGACATGGCGTTCATGTGTGAGCATGGGACGTGATTTTGGCTACTATTGGCTGCGGTTGCTGCTCTCCACAGTGCTAACCTTGTGCATTGGGACTATGTTTTACAATCTTGGCCATTCCTTCAACTCCATTAGGGTAAAGCACAAAAGAGCCATGCGTTATCTTCTTTTAACATAGCCAAAATATGTTATGGATTGACTGTGGGAATGTGTACATAATCACTTGTTTTTACACTCTTTTTACATTGTTTTCTCATCACATCAGAAATCCTATGTGCAATATGATGATGTAATGATGTTTTGGAAATGATTTCAGAAATTTCCACATATGCACATTTTAGAAATCTTTGAAGTTCATTTTCTCTGCAGTATTGATGTAAATGATTGTCTGAACTGGTGATGTGTTGGCCAGGGAAGAGCAGCTGCCATCTTTGTGACAGTTGCGTTTCTTGGGTTTCTATCAATTGCAGGTTTTCCTGCTATCGTAAAAGAAGTTAAGGTTAGTTTCTTGTGTGAACCGTTTGTCTGCTCTCTTTCTGAGTCATCTCATGAAGGCTATACTTTTAGTTATGCTTGTTGGGTTAGGTATATAATCTGACCTGTTACAGAAGGATTATGTTGAAATCTACATTTCATGTCTCCGGTAGTCATTCACCAAATTGTGTGGTGGCTCTGATAATTTGGCTTTCCCCAACAGGTTGTTTCTCAAGAAATTGCCAACAGACGTAGTACAGCAATCAGCAGCAAGTTTGTCTTTGCAAACCTGTTGGCATCAATTCCTTTCTTACTGGTGCTGGCACTTGTGTGCTCTTCAATCTCATACTTCCTCATTGGACTTCATCCATCATTCTCCCACTTTATGTATTTTGTGATCAATGTCTTCATGTGTTTTGCTATCATGGATGGCCTGATGATGTTCATAGCAACCACCTTGCCCAAAGTTTTTGAAGGGATCATCACCACACTTTGCATCCAGGTACACCAGTCTTCTGAACACTTACCTACCTACATACTTGCAATTTGCTGAGCTCTCTCTCTCTCAAAGCTGCTACTACATTCATGAATGTGTGAATACTGAGTCCATTTTTGCATCCAGTGCTTTCGGTTTGGGAAGAAGCATTTCATCTTATGCATGCTGGATTCTTTGCTGGTGACAGATACTGATGCTGCTGGTTGCGGGATATTTCCGGCTGGGAGATGAGCTACCAAAGCCAGTGTGGACTTACCCAGTATCCTATCTTTCGTTTTACACTTATGCCATCCAGGTCTTTCTTGAACTCATTTTTGTTTGTATTTTTCATCAAATCATCAAATGGATATTATTTATCTCAGATTTTGCCAACTAACTCTACACATTGTTTCTAATCTACATGAAGAACTCATTGAGGGGAGGGAGTTGATGATGGTTGCCACACAGGGGCTTTTGGAAAATGAGTATACAGGGGTAACATTTCCATCCAACATTCCAAATGCACCTGCAATATCCCCGCAAGTTACTTTGCAAACCACCTTCCAAGTACCAAAGGCGAGAATAGGCAAGTGGGAAAACATTCTCATACTGGCAGGGATGGCGATTGGTTACCGTGTTCTTACCTCCATTTCTCTGATACTATTCCAAGCACTCACTCTCCACAAGCACACAACTTCAAGAACAAGTTCAAGGCCAAGTCAAGATGAATAAGGCAAAATGAACCTTTGTTTTTTTTACCCCTTAGTCTTCCTCTTCTTCTGCAGTGCAAATCTGTTGTGTTTTTTGTATCATAAGAACCCAAAATGAAACTGTAGATCCACTACTACCAGTGTGAAGAAAATGTGTGTGTATCAATGTCTCTCTCACTCTCCCTCTCCCTCAAAGTCTTGAGGATAAAACCTTCAGGATTTGGGGTTTGTAATGGTTTGAAGTTGGCTTGAACACGATTCTCCTTCTTGCTTGAACACTGCAGCTTCTGTTAGTGTGCCTGTATCTGCCCCCCCCCCAACCCAAGTCAGGAAACTGATTTGTATAGTGGGATTTGAACAAAGTCAATCTTTAAACCCTAAATCATCTAAAATTACATTTTGCACAAGTTCCTTTTACTTCTGGGAAGAAAAAGTGTATGTCATGTGTGTGGGTGGAGAGAAGAAGGGAAGGAAGGCCAAAATGTATGACAAAATGTGTTCTGTTTTGGGTATCCAGATTTTGACCATCTCCAAGTTTTCTAAGCTGGCTACTAGGAAAGTATTGTATTTCCAGGCTGCCTGAGAGTCCTTTAGGGGTTACCTGAGAGGCTTTGTAATTTCTCTTGTCAATTGGATTTGCATTTGTGTACACTCAATTGCAAAGGGCTGCCATCATCAGACCCATATGCCTTCAACATGATATGATATATTCTATTTGTTTTCAGGATAGTGGATGGATGAAAATCTATTACATGGAAGAATTAAGTTTATTATATTACTTCGAATTTAAGGAGAGTAGGGAAAATGAAAATTGATTACACTAAGGTTGGAATGGATTAAAGTTTTTGGAACAATTGAAGCTGATGAAACTTGTAGACGACAAGGTTAGTAACTGTTTAATGACTTTGGTGGATTGAAGTTGGATTATGCTTCAAGCTCCACATCAAGAACATCATATTGGATATCAAATTATTTCTAATATTTGCATTTTGGATGCTTGAACATTCAACTAGGTATTTAATGCAACACATTCAAGAGCTAATTGAAATGGAAAAATTACAATATGTGAAAATGTGTATATTGAACGTATAAGTCATCCCATGAATAATAAAAAGTTTTCCATTTTGGAGAATGTTTGAAGTTTTGGTCAAGGTAAACTAACTTGCATCTAAGACTTATAATTTTCATATTCAAATGTATCTTGTCACAAATCTCAACAATATATATGAGGTAAATGTATTTTGGATGTATTCTCTTGCATTCCACATGAACATTCATGAGCAATATCAAATGAAAGAAAAGAAAAGAAACATGTAATATACAATATATTGTGCATTTGCACAAAGACAAGTTTGTCATTTTGGATTACACCCCACTTTCTACATAGGACAACAGTTGACTCACTTAGCACAACTTGTTAATTGTTGAACTTCGTTCCCAACTCCAAGTAGGGTGATGAATGAACTTGGCATCATTATGATAAAATGCATGCAATGCATATTAAGAAATTTTTTATTGATATGATCTCATATTGTTTAATGTTTTGGGGCACATTGGAGGTGATGGTTTATAATCCATGCCTTGGTGGAGGAACATGTGTGGGTGGTAAAAAAATTGCTTGGAAAGCACAATTGGGCTCCTATTTGTTTTGTTGTTAATTCAAGATTTTAAATGTCCAAAGGTGCTGGATAGTTTTATTATTGCAACATTTTGGCCTAGAGTTTACATCAAATGGTTGATGCACATGGATAGAACTCTTGTCACTAAAAAGATTTCACAAAGAACATTTGTGTTGCTCACAAAAAATAAAACTAGTTTCTTCCGATGCTATTACTTCATCTTGAAAAAAAATTGTCCCTTCTTGGACATGCCATATTGTAAACATAGGCGAATGCATACTTCCTTCTTAAGCCTTGCACACAATTGTAAACCATCATAACATGGAAATGACCATCATAATTGTCAAGTTAGATTTCACAAATTCACATTTTCAAGGGTTAAGTTTGAAGTTAACTTCCCTTAACTTTAACAACAAGCATCAAAGATGTTCCAAATGCTATTCCCAACTCATGCTATGGACATACAAATCATCTACAAACGCTTTTAGAAAATTGTCCATGTAAGCCCCAAAGACTTTTGTCATGGTCTATGAAAAGGTACTTGTGGCATCTTCATCCCAAATGGCATGATAATCCAATCAAACAATTTGGATTTAGTGATTAAGGTAGATTTGCAAATGTCTTCTAAAACTATTCTAATGGACCCAAATCCATATTGTAGATCAAGAGTAGAAAACCACTATGACTTTTGAAGCTAGGTCAAAACATTTTCAACCAATGGCATTGAGAAAGAATCCCATTGGGTTTGCAAATTCAATAGTCAATAATCACCACAAAATTTATGACTATCATCCTTTTTCATTAATAAAATAATTTTGTAGGCATACTCAGAAGTAATAAGCTTCATTTGCTTAAAATAACCAACACATCAATTTATTTCTTTACTTCTGCCTCTTCCAAAATGAAAATCAACTTGGAGTAGTCTTGCATGGTGGAAATCCCTGAATATCAATTACATGCTCCCAATATTTACAACATCCCAACTCACCCTTATGCCAAGCAAAAACATCTAGGAACTAATCAAGCAACTTCTATTATTGATCAACTTTATCCTAGCCCAAATCAAGATTCATCTTGATCTTGGACTTAAGTTCAGCCTATCCATCCTTTTCCTTCGCATGTGCCTTGGATGCCATACTCCCATATTGAGCATTTGATTTTGCTTCCAATTGAAAAACTTCAAACACCTACATACATGTTGTAGCCATGAATTGCTCATTCCTATGATTTTCATCCTATGCAACAAAACTCATCTAGTCTTCAAAATCATTAAAATCAGATATTTCACCAAAAAACACATTATCAACATGTTTTTCCAAAATCAAATTCATGATTTAATTGGTACCTTCTTTTTGCACAAAAAGCTCTATCATGTTGTCCATTAGATCTTTTACCATTTTTTATTTATCTTGTAGGAACAACCTTCCTTGTTCATCATTTGCCATCTCTTCCATCTCCAAATCATCAGAAGAATTGAAGTTAATTTCATCATTGGACAATGTTTGGTTGTCTTCTTGGAGCATTGACATGTCCTTTATTTCTAGTGATTGAGATCCAATATCCCACAATCGCAAAATGTCATTTCAATTATCTTCATTTCATTGCAACTTCTCTCTATCACCAATTGTAACATATTCATGTTTAATGAAAAAATATGTACATTGTTTCCTAGACCCTATCAAATTTGTATTAACCCCTTTTCAACATCCACCATAACTCTTATCTCGATAAGAAAGTTTAAACCCAATTAACCATCATAACTATTAGTGTCCATTACCATGAAAGTAACATTGGATGTCACCAACCTTCACATGGAGCTCATTAATCCTACCAAATGTTTGAATTACCACACCATATGCAATCTTGTATCTCTTTCACCCAACAATTAAATACATGATGCCTATTTCTTGAACCACATTAGTAAACGTTACAAACATTGAAGCAACAATGTCAACTAAACCTTCAACCAAATGATTATTGATCCTTACAACTAGATGAAGTAGCTTGCTACAATGGTTTTGTTCATGCTAATTTTATGCATCGCATGAGATCTCACGACCTTCGTGAGGTTAACTAAACTTAAACCTTCATCACGATTCTTCCTTGCTAATTTGACTAGACTTTCCAAATATTCCAACTTTCCAAGTATTGCCAATATAATCTCCATAGGTGATAAGGAAAATTTCCCTTTGATGAAATGGGTAAGTATTTTGGATCACATTAGGGAGCTTTTTCCAACATGTCCACATGGCCAACCTCTTTGTCATTATCTACTTCTACATCATGTGTTTCCACAGGCAATCTCCTCCTAGGTATCCTAACTTCGGAGAAAATATCATGTTTTGTTCCACATAACCTATTCAAATGCTCAAATGTTACTTCATCATCATCCACCAAGACCTCCAAATAGTTATTGGATGTAAACAATGTTTTTCTATCTTTTTGATGCTTACATCTATCTTCAACATGTCCCATACCAAAGCAATATCCAGATATTACTCCACAAAACTTCATTTTATGTGGATGACCACATTTGGCACATTTTGGCTTCAAATGTCTTATGCACAAGGACATTGTGGCAATATGAGAAGTGGATTTACAAATTTGACACATATTGGAACTATTGACTCATGGTGAACTTGTTCCAACACTAGATAGAGCTCCCTTGAAAAATTTAATGAAAGATTCATTCAAAATAGTGACATATTTCTCTTGTACTACATAGAAATCATACCTTCCTCTTGTTTTTCTTTGAGAGATTCAAGTGGTGTCTTTCCAAGTTCACCTGATACCCTCTCAACTTCCTTCACAACTACTAGCATTTCTTCAACATTGGCATAACTTTTCAATATAAACAATTTTTTAATATCTAAATGTAGATGTGCAAGGAGTCTACACCTTTGTTCCATGTCTTTTACCTTCCTTTTTTTAAACAACTTGTCAAGCCATTAAAATACAATTGGATGTGTTGCTAGAACTCCTACTTAACTGCATCCATCTTCATTCATAATTCATCTAAATTTACATTTTGAAATTTTTGTTGCATTCCAACCTTCATCTCATTACGATCAGCAAATGTAGGTTCAAGATTTTTGTACCAATCCTTAACTTTGCCATGCAAATTCAACCTTGCAATTTTGAAAAACTTGAGTTCATCATAGCATTGCACCTCTAACACCATCTCCAACTACTTAGTCCAATCTAAAACACCTTCAAGTTCCTTCCCCCATAACAATTCATCCATGTGCCCTTGGGGCTAGTCATCATGCAAACACAAAGTTGATAAGGAATCTTGTTTTCTTTTTTTTTTTAATTATTCAATTAGGGATACACATAGAAATCCACATGATCTTCACTTTCAATAATCCATCTATGCATTCTGGTCTTATCGATCTCCAACATCCAATTCAACAATCTTGATGTTACCTCGGCATGTTCCACTTTCACCAATCTATTTTTAATCCTAAACCAACATTCCATCCCAGGAACAAAAATCCTAATGTATCTATCTTGATCAATAGGCAATGTTGGAACCCATATGTCCCCTAGGTATGGAGGAGGTTTCTTGCCTTCTAGATTTAATTGTAGAAAATCACAAATAAAATAGGTTAAGTGATTTACATAGCATTGCCACTTTTCCTTTGCACCGATAATTACCTCCTATTCCAAAATTGGTGCATAACAAGCTTGCACATCTTATTGTTATTCAACCTCAATGTCGTTCTTGGTAAGTTTTTCCTTTATTCTTATTGCCATCATCCTATTGTTGTCAATTTTCTTATTAAAACAAATGTCATGACTACTTGCATAAACCCAAACTAATACCCCTTCTCCATTCCTTTGGAGCTTATAGCTTAATACATATGCTTCACATTCAAAGAACTCCACTCTAATAATCCGATTGCCCTCTTGTAATCTATCCCTATGTTCTAGTTTAAAGAATTTTGCAAATCCTCCCAAGAATGTCATATTAATATGCAACCATATATCCCTTACCCTAGGTATTGCATTAAGATTTTTCATGCAATCTACATTTTTTTTCACATCATAGTATAGGGCCATCTAGGTGTAGAAAACCTAACATTCTATCTAACAAGGAAGACCCAACCCTAGTCATCTATAGATGTCATCACACTAGAAGAATTTATGTCCTATGCAACCACTTCTTAAACAATTAGTGATCCTCAACAACTAAAAAAACAACTATGAACCATATTTGCAACTATCTAACTTATGTGACAATATGTTTAGTTGCAATCTAATGGTTATTACAACTAATGGATTAATGGAATGAATGTTTAACATAATGTGGCATGTATTTAATTTTATATACATTCAAGCTAAAGATGTAAAGTTGTTACAGTGACTAACCAACAATAATAACTATGACATGATGTAACACATGACATTATGATATGGCATATGATATTAGAAGGATTTTGATGTCTTATGCAACTGTCTATTAAAAAAATTGTAATATTATTTAAAATATGATGTGGAAAATGTTCATCACTTTACATTTAACATGGGTAATTTTGCCACATAGTGTAAGTATGTAATCAAATTAAACTAATCATAGTCATAATCTAATTGTATATTATGAATTATATTGACAATGTAAATATTGTAATACCTTAGCCATTTCAACACATGTCCATCAAATAATTAATTAATTTTGAAAAAATCATTTCAACACATGGAATATTTTTCAATATTCACTATTTTTCTTCAAAATATTTTTGATTTGGAAGAAATAATTTTTGAAAATTTCAACATTTTAAAAAATAATATAATTAATGTTGAATTGGCCAAGGTACTAGGGTAATAATTGACATCACACATCATGAAAAATAATTTAACATACATTCATAAAAAAAATTATAGGGGTGAAAACATGAAAAAGGAGCCACAAAGTGTGTGGATAGTCCTTAATAACTTTTTTTTTTAATTTTTGAAAAATCACCATGGGAACCCTATATATCAATTTTGTTTAAATTTTAAAATAAGTTCTTATACTTTCAAAGTTGCAATTATAAAAGTTTCATGAGAATTCACCATGTTTCAAGAATCTTTTTATATGTTTAAAACATTCAAGAAAACCATGGGGACATGTTGTTTTTTAATTTCAAAAGTCCTTTTTCTTTATCAAATGTTCACCAAATCATTTCAATTTTTTGTGAACTTTAATATATTTCACAAGAAGGGATCCATGTGTTCAAAAAACCAAAAAATAAAAATACATATACTTTTTTTGATTTTGATATTCAAACATCCTTAAGCACTATTATAGTTTTGAATTTGTAATCATGGTTCATGAATGCTTTCATAGGTCATTTTGTAATGATAATAGTCATGTATGCATACATGTAAACATGTGTATATGAAGTTCAAGTGGAATCATTTTTTAAAGATTTATAAAAATGTTATATTTTAGTTCGTTATTTTTACAAATGGCATGCATACATGTATAAAGGTTTAACCAATGATAATGAAATTAATTTTAAAAATTAAATCATGTGATATTTATATGTACGTTTATATTTTAAAAAATTTACAATGAAAAATTTCAAATAAATATTTTTAATTGATGGTAATATATTTACATTTCAAATTTTGAAATTTATAAATTTTATGGAAGTATGGAATGAAAAATATGCATTAAATTAATTAAAAATATTAATTTTAATTTATGACCCCAAAATATATTAAATCAGTTTAATTTAATTATTAAAAAATATCCGAATTTATGAACCAAATATTAAATAAATTTAGAAATTAAAAATTATATTTAATTTATAACTAAAATCATAATTTTAAAACATTAAATTTGAACACTGAGTTTAAAATATTTATTTTAATAAATTATAACTATGTAATTAAAATGTGAAATTACATAATTAAATATTGATATGATAATGCATAAGATTTGAAATATACATTTTCATATTTATGCAATGACATAATACATCACAAGTTGAAGTATTGGTTGGATGGTTAAGGAATTGGTTTGTGACCATGGAGATGAGGGTTCAATTCCCTCTAATGACATTTTGAACTTGGTCTTAAATGACTACAACATGACTACATGTGTCGTAAACGATTGTAACATGATTACATGTGTCATAAATCACTATAAAATGATTACATATTTTTATTTTAAGTGTAAATCCACATGGACATTACACATAATTGTTTTGGACACAACTTGACACCATGCCATGTTGAGTTGTTTAAGCAAGCTATTTAACATGACTTTAATGACCATAGTCATTTAATCCAATATCACTATAAATCCAATTGTAAACATAGTTGTTATTTTCTAAAATCCTATTATTGACAGACACACTCTTGTTCATATATAAAATCTTGACAATGCTACACCAATCGCAAAATCACCAGGTCTTGCCTTCTTAAGATCAAACCCTATAATTTGGATAGTGGCAAAACCAATGAAATGTAATATCAAAGTACTTGGGGGTGGATATCTTAAAAAACTTCATTAATCTTGAAAACCCTTCCACAAAAATTTCATTACTCAAATTGATACATACATTCTTCGTCATTTTGATAATATTTCATCTACCCAAATATATCTAAACTAGTTTTGATACCAAAAGAATAGGGAACAAAAGATAGCACATCCTCATTATATTTGTAAATAATGAAAATACAATATTGAATGATTAATAACTTGGTATGTTCATCAACAAGATCATTAGCTATACTTAAACATCCTAAAAATTAAATTTATAAAACACAATTAAGGATCAAATTGTTTCAAGTTCACTCTCATGAACTATCGTTGTCTTTTATTATGATTCCATTAGCAAGACTTCAAGCCCATAACATATTATGCAATATAACCACAATTCCCAATTCTACTAACAAAATAAGCTATTGAATAGTTACAACATAAAACCCACACCAAAATATATAGATTAATGTTTTGACAACATTACAAATTATTCACATTTGCTCATAATGCAACATAAGCTTTTACAAAAGACAATACCAAGCTAACCATGACTACAACAATAAGCAAGAAGACATGCATTTGCAGAAACAAAGAACCACATTTCTTTTAGATTCCCATCTTCACAAGTCTTGTCCCCTCACACCACATTGTCACTCAACACACACTTAGGCGTAACATACCTAAACACCAATATCACAAAAACACATTCTCAAACTCCTTATGGCCTTTCATCATTTCCATGTGCCTTTAAATTGTAATTCCTTAACATACCTCCTAACAAATAATTCTAAATTCCCTACATAGTGGAATAATCAATAGAGAATTAAAGAAACATTTGTCAAGAACATTTCTCTTCAAGAACACAAGAAATTTTGTACACATTCTACATAGCCAACCTCCAAGTCTAAAGAAAGAGAGTTTAGTTAAATCAGAATCCCTTAAAAAGTCAAGCAAACTCCACAACAAGTCTTGAAAAAATCAATTGCAAATGACATTTTGTAGGATCCAAAATCAATAAAGCCACAAAAAACCTATCAACAAATCCACGCATCTAACAAATTTGACAAACAAGCAAAAAAAACTTGAACTTATATTTGATATTTCGCCCATCATAACTAAGTATCATTGCACATAGCCGCCCAACACCTCTATTAAATGACGAAGACAAAAGGGTGCCAAACACCTTCAACGTAGTTGAGGTAGACAGTTCACACACAAAGTGGGCACCCCCACTTGAAATCCATGTCACAATGGGTTCTATTCAACTTATTCTAATTTTATTTAGGATTCATTGTCCTTTTAGTTGCCATTTTCACTGTGGTTGGTAGTTTGCATGATGTAAGAATAAATGTTAGTAGGGATAGATGCAAGGAGGCCAAATTGTGGTGTTAATAAATTTGAAGACTTGGTGGAGATGAGTACCATAGGTGAACTTCTTGTAGTTGGTCATCACATTTGATTTCGATTAATTAATAGACCTTCGCAAAGCGACAACTTTAACTTCAAACTTTCAATCAATACCCTTAGTGCATGCAAGCTTGTTATATGTCTAAAAAAGAGTTTAATTCTTCATAATGTAAGTTTTTCAATGGAGGAGCAAGTTTCCAAATGATATTATTTTTTAGATCTTTTTATTGATGATACATAGGTAATACTTTCAGAGGACAAATATAGAAGGATATGAGATTTTTCATTCATGATTTTTTCAATTTTGTATTTTTTTGGGTTAGTTACATGTACTGCTGAATAGTTCAATACCAAAGCAATGCTTCTTCATCCTAAACACAAATTACTTTACCCCCACAATGTCACCTTTCCTTATAACTAAGCTCAATACTTACCCATCATCTTTGCATTCCATTTTCCCCATCCATTTTTCTCCCCCTCTTTTGGATCCTCTTTGGTGGTGTGTTTAACATCATCAACCAACCCTATCTCAAGTTCCTCTATGACATCATCAACTAGCTCTAACTCAACACATCATAAGCCTTGGTTAATTGGTGTGCCAATGTTCATCCTTAACTACAAAGGAAAAAACTTTAGGAAAAAGCCTAGGAAAAGGGATTTGTGAGCAAAATTTGTTGTTGTCAATGCCTTTACTTGGCCACATGGTAATTTTTCAAACTTTCACAAGCTTCTCCTTAAAACACACAAACAATTTTTTTCCTTTTTGAACTTATCATATTAATTTATTAAAATGTTTTTTTTTTTTTTTTTTTTTCCCTTTTCAATTGCACCTTGTGGTTGGTTTCTCATCACTTGTACAAGCATTTGTAAGTGGTCTAGTTTTTTGAAGATTCTTTTGCATAGGTTTGTCTTTGCCCCCACGCAAAAAATTGTCAAAAGGACTAACTAATATAGTCCCAAGCAACAAAATTTTCTTCCATCTAGGAGTGAAAAATGGAACATCAATCATTTGTGGGATTTTTGAGGTGCACTTTCATGTTCAAAATTAAAACCGGTGCAAATAATCAACCAATATGGGGATGGCATCGATGCTTTTTTGAATGCACGAAAAGATTCCAGTTCATCACAAGATAATGAATAAAAAATTAGTAATGATGACACACAAGATTCTTCTTCTATGGAATCAAGGTAAGAAGGTTTGCAAATTGAAATGGCTCCATCACTCTTGTGCATGTTCAATAATGTTGAAAAAATGTCTAGAGGAAACACAACCAAGGGTGGTGGGATTAATTTCATTAAGAAGAATCAAATGAAACAATAATCTCAATTTTTTTGTTGTACTAAGAAGCCGCAACAACATTTTGACCAACGATTATTCCTCTCTTATTCAATGCCAACACATGTGGAGGAGGTGTGCTATGAATATGCCTTCTGTCCTCCTAGGTGTGAGGGGGAAGATGATGATGATGGGGAGGAAAAAAATCTTATAGACCAACACCTTGGACAATTTTTACCTTGGTTTTGCAATTATATTCACAAATGTGTTACTTGAGCTTGGAGATTTGATGAAGATGCTTGGTGATGGCAACTTCTTTTCAATCCAAGCCTTTTCCAATGCCCCAAAAGCTCCAGGAAACAAGAAAAACATCTTCAACTCCAAAGAGTTTTTAAAGGATACCCAATTGAAAAAAGCTCTAAAAGGGAAACATGTGCATGTTTTTTCTTTCTTCATCTCCTCATGTTTTTTGGTCTTGATGGAAGGATTCTCAACATAGATGAAATCTTGGATTTTAATGTTGAAAAATTGAGATATTCATAAAAAATAAATATTTTAATAAATGAATCCCCCCTACCATAAAAACTTATAATACTCTTACAAGTTTAACCCACCATGTGTTTTAAATAGTTCAAAAATCATAGCTTTTAGGAATAGTTGTGTTCCTTTCTAATTAAGAGCCACTTTAGACAAGGGTTGACGCATTCCCAACTCTTTAAAGGGCTCAAATGTGAGCCCAAGTAGAAAGCAGCGAGAAAGGAGGAGTCGGAGCACGCTCCCTGGCTCACAACCCTTTGAAGGGTAGAGGGGCGGGTTGGAGCTCCGGGATGGGACTAGGAAGAGTTGACAAGCTTCACTTCTCACTCACACGGGCCTGCACACAACCCACACAAAGTGGTTAGTGCAAAGTTAGAGCACCTTTGGTGCTAGGACGAGCCACGAGCAACACGGACACACAAGACTCACCACGGCCCGGACTTGGGGGAAGCCACCACCTTCCCCCTTATGGTATACTCTGTGACTCTCCACGGAGCTCACATCCAAATGGCTATTTTTCCCAGGACTCTCGCGCGGGAGTCCCGAAATCGCGCCAAATGGGACTCCTGGGACTTTGGAGCCCCATAACTTTGCGAGCAGACCTCGGATCGCGATGTGGTCTAAAGCAAAGTTGTATCTATCGTCGAGAGCTTTCCAACGCCATGTCGCACTCTCGAATCGGACATCGGTAAGAGGTCGATTCCCGACTTTTAGTGGTCGGAATCAAACTGGCAGTTCGACTCCCGACCCTTCTTTTGGCCATAACTTGTGTTTCAGATGTTCAAATGAGCAATGCGAGCCCATTTTAGACATCTACGCTTCAAGAGCTTTCTATTGATATAAAGAACGCCACAATCCATTGAGATTTGACCCCTGCAATCGCTCTCTGAAGTTTCGGGAGTCCACCGGGACTCCATCTCCTCCATCTCCCAAAGTGGGAGTTGCCTTGGGGAGTGTGAATGTTCACTCCCTCACACTCCCTCACACTTTCTTGCACTCCCGAGAGTATGTGATGTGACTCCCGGGCTTCCTTTTGCCTTGACTCCTGGGCTTCCTCTTGGCTTAATTCCCGGGCTTCCTCTTAGCTTTAACTCCCGGGCTTCCTCTTGGCCCGCACCCTCGCAATTCCCTTTACCTTGGTCGCGAGCCCAAAGCTAGGGTTGCGACAAGGGTCCAAGGACTAATGTGAATAAAATTGAAACTTGAATTGAGCCCTTTTTGCACATATAAAAAAACATTATTGCCTTAGGTATAATGAGTGTGTCCAAAGGCTTGGGGTCCAATTTGAAGGTCCAATATAATTAAAATTTGATCTTGCAAATAATTCCTTTACTTGCTACAAATTTTAGACCTAAAATCAAATTGTGTTGACATGCACAATTAGGGTTTCAAAATTGAAAAAAAAATTAAAAGATGATGACCTTGCTTTTTTTTCATTTTCGTTAAATTCAAACTCCATTTATCCTTTTAGAGCAATGAGGTTTGGGACTTCACCATCCACCCAATTTTTTAAAAAAATTTCACCTTTTTCATTTTCATCTTTCACCATAACTACTTTCTTCCTTGGTGCTCTCTTCTTTAGAATGGGAACTGGTTTAGGGATCTCTTATAAATCCAAATTCCCTTCCACATGAAAATTGAGATTTCAACCTTCCACTTTTTACCCTACCTTCTAATTCACCTCCATTTTGTGCATTTGGAAGGGCTAGAAATGCATTCCTTTTAGCAACCACCTTTTAAGGATTCACAAAACTAACCATGTCAGTTCTTGAATTGGTCAAAAATGGGTGAGCTGGTGTGCTTTCAACAATGTCCTTAATCCATAACATGTCTTCCATTCTCACAAAATTTGAGCAACAAGGGTAAAAAAAACAATGGAAAAGATCAAAAAACAAAGAAATGAACAACCTTAGATTGTAGTTTACACTTTGGTTCTCCAAACCATGAATTTCATTTTAATTTTTTTTTTTTTTTGGTCCAAACTAATTGGTTTTCCCTCCAAAATAATTCCATGTAAGTGAAATCACAATTTGATTTGTCTTGGTCTTGGACCTTCATCTAAAGGCCTTGGGACCAATTTAAAGCTCTTGACCAATAGGAATGCTCAATTTCATTGCACCCTGCTCCTTGGACCCTTGTTTAAAATGGCCCTAAGTTTTTTTTAACTAATTTCCTTTCAAATTGTATACTACCTTATTATTTGACACTTCCACTAAATTGGCATAAGTTTTGATTCTAGGACACAACATGAGTTTTAATGGCACAATAATCATGAATGTTTTTCTCTAGGTAAACTTTTAATGAAAATATTAACAACCATGTTTTCAACAGAATAATATTTCACCTAGATTTCTCTAGAAGTTATTTGGGTTTGTATAAAGTGAAATTGCAATTAATGTGTTTGCAACACGAATGAAATTTCAGATTTTTAGCAAGTGCAACAACACTTTGATTATTTCCACTTGGGTTCTGCATTGATATGCATTGCCAATGATGATGAAATGACAAAAAAGAACTAAGGGTTTACATTTGAAAACTTTGTTATTTTGAGATATATATAGGATTCAAATTGTACAAAAGACCACCCAATTATCATCCAAGGGGAGATTTAATTAACCACCCTTGTTTTTTATTCATTGAAAATTTGGAAGCAATTAGGGTGGATAAACATTAAATCAACCAAGCAAGTGGGATTAAATCTTTAAAAAAAAGGTATTTAAGACATAAATTTTTATTGGAAACTAGTTTAATTTCAAAAAAAAAATCTTAATCTTTTGAAATAATCTCAACATATTCAATTGAAATAACACATATTTACATTTGTATGAAATTACATGTAAACATGTGTATGGAATTGGAAAAACACAAAGATTCAATTTTATTTGTTTGAAAGAACACAAAGATTCCAAAAACATTGAAAAAAAATAAAGAGATTTGTTTCTCTTTCAATATTTTATGACATTTTGAAAAATTACAATTTGTAAAATGTTTATTTTTAAAAAATTCTAGTTTGGAATGTCTTTTTGTATGACCTACGATTATAGCCCATCCCACCTAAACTAGCTTTGATGAAATCATCATCACTAGAATAAATGACTATGGATTTCAATTTGTTTTTTTTCAAGGTCAAACAATTTGTTGTCCTATCCAAATTGTTCTTTTGCTACCAATGTATAGGCCATGTACTTTGCTTCAATGGAAAATAAATAAATAATTGTTTGTTTTTTGTTGGTCCAACTTCCAGTTCCCAAGGATAAAATAAAAATGTATCCAAAGGTGGATTTTATGGTATCAATGTCATTAGCCCAATTTATGTTAGAATACCCATGACATATCATATTGGTTTTGGATAAAGAATTGAGATGTGATTTTTTTTGTAAATGAGCCCATTAGTAATTGAAATTCTTTTAAGGTAATGCATTATTCTTTTCATTGCAGATTAGTGAGTAATTCTAGGGTTAACCAAATATTGGGATACAACTCCTGTAGAATGTGCAATATCTTGTTGTGTACAAACCATTGCATACATCAAACTCCATACTATTGATTTATAAAGAATTTCAGCCATCTTTCACTTGTATTTGAACAGAGATTGGTTTTTAATTAATTTAATCTAGTTTCATGTGAAGTGGAAATTGGTTTACAACTTTCCATGCCATATCTTTTTAATACATCATTTATGTATTTAATTGATTTAGCTCCATCATATGTAGTTGATGATTCCTTTTACTTTGGAAACCAATACAATATTAATTTCTCGCATATTAGTCATTTCAAATTCTACACAAAGTAAAGTTTTTGTTTGTGATAACAATTGTTTACAATCATTTGTGATTATAATATAATCATTTATATATAAGACTATGGCAACAAATAATGCTCCCATTCTTTTCGCATTAATGTTTGTTTGCCATATTTTTCTCAAAACCATTTTGAAGTAAATAGGTATTTATGCGGGCATACCAAGCTCATGAACTTTGTAATTTAAGTCCATACAGACTTTTATTTAGTTTACAAACAAGATTATCCTTTTTTGTTTTTATGAAGCCTTTAGGTTGTCTCATATATATATCTCTTCCTCAAGTTCACCATTCAAAAAACTATTTTTATGTCTATTTGATGGACCTTGTAATCATTTTCAACTGTAAGGGTCATTATAATTCTATTGGAACTTAATTTTACTATAAATGAGAAAGTTTTAGTATAGTGAATACTTCGAACTTGGGAGTAGCCTTTTGCTATTAAACGAACTTTATATTTGTCAACTTGACATTCAAAGTATAATACATAAAACCCATCTACAACCAATAACATGTCTACTAAGAGGCAATTTTGTTAAACTCCAAGTTTTATTTTTAATTAATTATTTATACTCATCATGGATAACATTATGCCATTGAATAACATCATCTGATCCCAAAGCCTTTTTTAAGGTTTCCAGCAAGGTAAAATCACAATCAAAGGAACCACCCAAGTGAATGGACACTCCTTAAAATTGTATTTTTGTATGTTTGAAAGATCACAAGGAAGCATAATAGTTTGGATTGTCATAAAGTTTTTTGGAATATTTTCCATTAATTGCAAAGTTTACATGTTCAAAGTTTGACACAAATCAAAAATGTTTTTTCATGTTCAAAGCATTCAAACCTCAAGAGTGGACAGTCCTTGTTTTTTTTTGAACGTTTTTTTTTTATACCAAATGTGCACCATTCCTTTTGAAAATTGAAGAGGATTTTAATATTGATGATTAGAAGGGCAAAAGGATTTGAACTGATGAAAATTGTTTTTATAACCTGTTTGAGTACATTTGGCTCAAAAATGTTTTTCACCCTGAAAATTATGGATTTTGAAAGTGTGGCTTTAACAAAAGTTGTTCATATATATGTGATAGAGGGCATGAATGCATAATATACATGATGTAAAATTAATTTTTAGTCAAAATGTATTTATTTTTAAAACGCAGTGTTAAATGGGGTATCCAAAATACAAAATTTTAAGTTATAAACTAATGTAAGAATGACATGTGTCATGTGCATTCCTTGGAAAATGACTTTTACCTTGGCACCCTTAACTGTTTTGACTGTGATTTCATCTAGTAGTACTTGATGTATGTAGATTATAGCTCATTATACTTATGAATAACTTAAATTGAATCTAGGAATTGTTGAGATGGTTTTGATGTTCAAGATGATCATCAAACTAATACTATCAATGTTGTATCACCATGATCTAAAAGGCTAGTTTCATCCATGTCGTCAAAATGGTCATCATCTTGATTTTGGGGAAAAATATATATTTTAAAACCAATATGATGAGCAATTGTACAAGGTAATTCTAGAGGAATAACCTCATTTTAAGTTTGTGGAAGTACTACAAGGTTTATTAGAGGATTAATGAAAGGCATATGGTTTGGTGGACTTACTAAAGGTTCTTAATAATTTTCTATTAAATGTCAAATAGATTCATTTGGTTCTTTGTTGACTTTATGTGAATATTTAGAATTGTTAGTTGAATTGATTTGGTTATTAATAGATAATTTCTTTGCTTTTATGTTATGTAACGGAGGGTTTTCATAAATATGACATCCTTACTAATTATTATAGTTTTTTGAAAAAATGTTATAAAATTTATAAGCCTTAACAATATCATTATACCCACTAAAATGCATTTTTGACTTTTTAAGTCCAATTTCTTTTTTTTAATCTTTGGGTATATGCACATATGCATCACAACCAAAGATCCTTAAATGAGACAAAGAGGGATTTATACTTGTCCATTCTTCTTCAAGTGTCACTATCCCATCCAACGCATTATTCATTTTTAAATATAATTTGTTGTAGACATGGTTTCAATCCAAAAAGAGTTTGGAAGATTAGCAAAATTTATTAGACATTGTGCATTTGCAACCAAGGTTTATTTTTTCCATTTAGCCACTTTGTGTTGTTCTAGAATATAGGTTGTTGTTATTGTTTAATAATTTCATTTTCCTTACATAATTCTTTAAATTGATTAAATTTTTTTTCCACCACTGTCACTTCAGATTATTTTAATTTTTCTTCCTATAAAGGTTTTTTATTTCAGCTTTGTATATTTAAAATAATCAAAACTTTAAATTTATATTTCATAAAAGTTAAGAAATACTTGAATCCTCAATGTGATTAGGTTTGCATGGGTTTGCAGACATCTGAATGCACGAGGTCTAATAGAAAGTTAGCTCCTTGACCCCTTGATTTTGGAAATTTGCATCTTCTTTGTTTACCGTATACATAACTTGGACAAAATGAAATTTAGGAGAGTATTTAAAATATAAATTTTAAACGTAATTGTTGATGCATTAGTTTCATCTTTTGTACATTAATGTGGCATAGTCTTTGGTGCCACAAACCACGACTTCTTCTATTTGGAACGTCATGGGTTATTGTATCAATGCAAGGAGAAGCATCAATAGGGAAGGAAATCAAAGTGCTCAATTTGTATAAATTACTTTCCCCTTCACAAATTCTAATGATTTGATTGGATTTATCATGTATGGTACAATTGTGAGGTGTCAAGGTAAAGGAATATCTCGCATTCGCAACTAAGTCTCTAAACTAAGTGTCCTTTCAAATCTTATACTAACTTATTATTTAACATCTGAAGCTGACTTGCTCTAAGTCATGTACTACAAGTACAAACCTACCACTTGATGAAGATGAACTCCCTGAGCATGTGTTTAAACATACCTCCTTTGTTCTTGATGATGGCAAGAAGGCCCATGGATGTCAGCAGGGTCTTATTTTCCCTGGGAAGTTCAAGGAAAAGGTAGCCATTGTGAGAAAAGAGCTTCAAACACAACTTGAAAAGTTTGATCGCCCTTCTTCTTGACAAAGGAGCTTTTCAAGGGTGAGAAGGGATGTCTTATAGCACATACGAATGAGCTTCTATCATTTGCCTTACCACATCAAGGTGATTCCATTCTTTTCACCATGTTCTTGGATCCTTTCTCAGACACCTACAATTTATGGATGCAGGTCCAGGGTTCGATGATTTCTTCCACCTTTGGCAAAGGAGCATAGTAGGACTGGGGTTACTATGAGTTGGAGCCAGCTAATGGTTGGCTAGCTAGGAAGGCCACTGCTGCATTGTAAAATGTGTCATAAGTAGTGAGGCTGCCGTTTTTTCTTCCTGTCCTGCATCAAGGGGCATTAAGTTCTTTGGTGTTTTACAAGGGTGTCTTCCACATGGAAGTTGCCTCATTGATCTCTCTATTTCCAGTACCTGTGCTTCCCTTGCCTTTTCAGTTGCCCCCATTTCGGCAGTCCCTTGACTTGGGGTTCTTTATTGGCAACCCGAGCAGACTTTTGTGACTTCCTGTTGGTCATATGTTTGCCTACTCCAGTCCACTCACATGGCTTCTGCATAAGCTTTGCTTAGCTACTCTGAATGATGAAGTTGGGCAATTGGACTTGGCTGTAAGCCCATTGGCTTTGGCAGGGTTCCTAGGGCTTCATTTCACAGCAATAACACTTCTGCCAATAGGGGTTTTGGATACTGGCCAGATTGTGACAGGGGTGTTGGGTATAGGTGTGCAGCACACATATCAACAGGCTTTAGCTTCTTGGTCATGGCAGTCTTGTTTCTTACCACAAGCAAGGACTGGCATGAATAATTTACACCCCACCAGCACTTATTGATGACCAGTTCCAGCTAGATGAGGCTTCACAGTCCAGCCTCGGACAGGCTTGCTCTTTAGCGTTTTTCGCAAATTTTGACAAGCAGGGGAATTTCTTCCTGCTTGCATTTCAGCAGGGTCCTAGAGACCTTGGTGGCCAAAGAAGCCATCTGTGAGCCTCATATGGACTTCATCACATGATGTAAGCTGAAACTTAAATATGTACAATGGTAGTGAACTATGGCATTGTGCAACTATGATTAAAGCAAAGGCTCAGTTTAGAACAAGCTTTATCATGCCTTAGAAGTTTCTTGATCATAAAGATTTCTCTCAGTTAGGCATTCAACATGGGCATAGCAGGCATATTTGCCAGCCAATTTGTGTTGGCATGTTCCCTCTTTGTCTCTATATCTTGAGACCTCAATCTCAGAGGTCCCTCTAGGTAGATGAGTGAGCATCTTACAAGAAGCAACCCTGCAGCCATGCAAGTCCTCCATAGTCTAAGGAAATATATTAGAATGAATAAAAGATGTGAATGAAATTGAAAAAAGTAATCAAAAAGTTGTGTCAGCTCTGGCCAACCCAAAACAAACATGAGAATGAGTGGTCATAAAGCACCAGATAATTATCTTTTGCCATAAATGGCAGTGGCCAGGTGCTCTTACACTCCCACTGACTTCATCATCTCCCAATAGTGGGTGTAGGTAAAAATTTGCCCAGAAATTAGGACAAACAATTACACATTTCAAGAAACATGTGAGAAGACTTGGCATGATGTTGGCTAGCATTCAAGACACACATATAAGAATAAAAAGAAGAAGATATTGGAACCCTGTAACAATAAAAGTCTAGACTGTAATTCAAAACTTGCTCAATGCTATCCAGACAAAAAGGGTTCAATAATCATCTCCACCGCTGAGCATGGATCTGTGATGTCAAAACGCTGCATGACCTACATAAAGAGACACATGATGGATACCCATGAGTTGACCAGCTTATAACCAGCCAGGAGGCAATCAACTGCAACAAACTATTTGGAAACAGTAACAGAAAACTAGATAGAGGAAATATGCCAACACAACACAATGTATAAACAATTCACAATGCAACAGGAGTTATAGGGTGATCAGTGTTTGACCTCAGGGTGAACAATGCCAAACGTCCCAATGCGAGACCCCTTGAACATAATGTTGGCTTGCCGTCCTGTGAAAAATTCAGGTTCCTGCCCCATACATGGAAAACTGAGTTAAGTGGAACAGTGGTTAGAACAATTGACAATAGCAAGTACTTTATAAGCATGATACTTCCTTGGATCCCTCATTGTCCTTTATCCTGGATGGAAAGTCAAACACCTCATGCAATAATTTTCAGCATATAGCTTGCCCTGGAAAGTCATCACTTCAGTCTTGTTCTCAGACGTTCAGCATAACAACATGCTAAAATAGTATGTGATGAGCATCATACTTGAGATGGGGTTATGTAATATCCATTGTCACTGTAGCTTTGAGTATTTTCATCAAACTCAACAACTGGGACACCCACAATCTCCATTATTCTGTCCACAAGTCCATGGATAACCTGTTTGTAACCCAGCCAAACAACAGATAATGTGTTCAGATATATTTCAATGTAGCAAAATAGAAAAGGGGTGAGAGTGAAGTGCAGGAACCCACAGCCAACAACAGCATGGAAAGAAACCAAGGGATTACCTCAAAACCTGAGTTAAGATTGCAATAGAGAGCAGCAAGATGCCGATGGTTGGCAGCACCTACATCCTCTTCTGTATCAAGTCTGACGATATCAGACACCTCAAACAGCTGCCATGACAGATAACCCTTCAGTAATTTCATGTTAGAGCTAAACAGCCTTTAAGTGAAGTTACTACACAATTAAGTTACAGGAGTTTATTGCAAGCATGTCAGTGTACTGATGGAACCTTGATTGGCCGAGGTGAATCTTTGTTGTGACCCATTGTTTTCAATATTCCTGGCAGCAGACTACTGCGGACAACCTGCAATCCTCCAGCAGAGCTTCCTTTAGCATACAACAAACAGATATACTGTATATAATAGATATATGACAAGCTAAAACCACACCAGTAATATCAAGCCTACATATACTGTTCAGAACTTCCACCATGCACTCTCTCTTACCTCAAATTCTGATGTTCGTGGATTGCCAACAATTACAGCCGTCTTTCCATCGTCTTCACGGTTCACCATTGCAAAGTTCTCATCATGTGAACCCAGGATCCATGTAACCACCTCCGTGAAGCCTGCCATGGCAATCTGCACCAATACAAAGATAGCAACAAGCTTAGCAGAAGTTTCCCAGCTGTAAAATAGATCAGTTTGAAGTCATTTGCAACCATATGAATAAGATTTGACCAACCTGAGGGCACTAGATCACAAATGCATTAGGGGAATTCTGACAAGATCCCATACCAACTCTCATCCATTGCAAGCCTGAGCAACACAAGTTTACAGTGGCGATCAACTGGTTGGCTCAGAGGAGAAGAATAGAGTCTTTGCATTATTACAAGTTTACAATAAAAGGAAGGTTAAGATGATGAATATACCTCAGCTCGGACCAAGTCACTGAAATGGTTCAAAGGTTGCTGTTTGCCTTGTGTGTATGAAGTTGGCACTGTTCTTACAATGTTGTTGTACCCATACGCTATGGCAACATCCTGTGACGTTGTTGAGAAAACCCAAATTCTACTCAGCACAAGAAATTTCTAGACTTGGAAAACAGCTTCTTTTGCATCACAATGTGAGATTTTCTTTTGGGTGTTCAGAACACAGTGGAGTTAACAATGACTTACCTCTGCCACATCACATGCATGCAATATGTCACTTCTTGTGGGTGGCACCAATACTTTTAGTTTTGCATCAGACTTGACTGTTGCAGATAGCTGCATCCTGTTCAGCAACTCTGCCATCTGTTCACCTCACATCCCCTTAGAATGAAACTGAAACCTTTTTAAGACTTTGACTAACCACTTCCAAAGCATCTGGCAATGGGACTGTAAAGAAAGTAAAATATGTCAGTTCACCTGTCAAAGGACAAGCAAATTTCTAGAATACTCTCCACCATGTGCTCATTATTAAATATCCTCAAAAGTATTGAGATGACTCCATAATTAGAATTTAAATCAACCTTAATAGAATGTAGGGATGACCTGACAAAGGTTATAAAAATCTGCCCATTAGACAAGCAACAGCAACATGTATGATAGTGACCAGCTACCATAACATTCCCATTGACTTATTAGCTCCTTGGATGAGATGGTGAGCAATGGAAACAAATGCATGGATCAGCAATTGAATCCAGTAATGAACCATAAGGGGGAGGATCCCTCTCCATACAGAGAGGTTTAGGGAGAGAACAGCAGCAAGACCAGAAAAAAGGGATTGAACTTCAGGCTTGCGAACCTTTCTTTTAGGGCTCAGAACATAAGGATTAGGACCTATTCTCCATGAGTGTAGATTTATCACCTCTGATTTTGTGACTACTACTTGAATTACCTTCAAAGTTATAGACCTCTCAGAAAGAAATATCTCCTTCATTATTTAGTATCTGCACACTTATTTGAATTAACCTCAAATGAATTGAGAGATGGCCTGATAATAAGGTTATGAATATTTTAGATCTGACGATATAACAACAACCAATTGGCAAGCATGGAAAGAAAGAGGAAATCCAACACTAAGGAAAAAAGAAAGGACCAAAAATAAAACTGAGAAGCAGTTTGAATGTCACTGACAGTCATAGAGAAGTTTAGGCACCTTTAATGCAGCATGCATGGTAGTGACCACCTACCATAGTATCTAGGAAAGAAAGAATTAAGGATATTGGTCCCTTCTCTTTCTGCTCATTGATTAACACTGTCCTAGCAGTGAAAAGGTTCCTCAATCCTCACAAACTCTCTAATATTTCCCCATGTCATCATCTTCTCAATCAACTATAGCATGGATGAAGGTAGGGACACCAACCTCTTGTGCTTGCAAAGAAACTCCAATAAGACCATTGATGGAGGATACATCAACTTCAAGTGAGCGAACCGAAAGATCTGGGTATAAATTTGACCTTCCATCTGGACTTACAACCTCAACAGGCTCAACCTCAAACTGTGGGGTGCTGTATTGAGAGAACATTGTGACCTGGTCCCAACATATCACAGATTAGAGCATAGAGAGTCATATACAATTGTGTGGTATTCAAGAGCATGTCACTGATGAACTGAACTCAAGGCACCAGACACTCTGCAACTAAATTGTTTTTGCATACCATAGTGTTGAGGACTATTTTAGCTTTTGTCAAATCTGTTGCTGTGCACTCAATGAAGACATTTCTCGTCTTCAGGGTGATGGCTGAGTGTGCCCCATTGATGATAGGTGGCAGTGAAAGAACTCTCCTGTTAAAACAATCCATTACCAGAAATCTGAATACCAGAACCAAATGTGAAGCAGCTGGCTGTCCAGACCCACATTCCATGAGGCAGATAGAACATAAACTATCTAGGAGATTGCAGAGAAATCTCCACAACATTTTGGAGGTAACGTGACAAGAAGTGCAGTCACAACCTTATGAGAGTTGCTCACAAAGTGTCAGACCATCACCTTCATCATGAATAGCAGTGACAAGCTGCCATTGGTACCAACTGATTTCATCAGCTCCCAACAGTGGGTGTAGATACGTATATAACAATCAGCCCAAAATTTTGAGCAATTTTGAGGCATATGGAACAGACCAGACAGACCAGAACAACACTTGCATTTTTTAAGCCTTATCTGAGGAGAGGGAAGACCGAAAGACACATAGTACTCACCTTTTGCTGTCATACAAGACAGGGTAGACAAGAGAGCTCTCAATGATGCTCAGAAACTTCTTCAGCTTCATGTCCGACTGCCACCACATATAAGGACTGAGATAAGACAATTTTCTTACATGCTCTTGAGCACTTTCAAGCGCAGTAATGGCGTACATCAAAAGGCAACACCCCAAGTCACTTGAAAGGAAAATGTCAAGGAACGATGAGAGGAAAGGACCTTGTAAAATTCCATAAGCTCAGCAGCATTGAACTCATTTCTCTGCATTCAGAGGCAATTTTCTTTTAGGATACCTCACTAATGTGCAAGATCTGGATTCAGACTTGGTCTGCATAGGGACTATCCCAGTCATGACAACAGCAACAGAAGGAGAAGTCAACCTCATTGGAGTCCAAAACTAAAAGTTGGGTGACCTTACCTGTTTCAAGGGAACAAAATTGATATCAGCTGGAGGTAGTGCCTGCAAGGAGCAAACCAAATGTCAGCCAGAAAGCTCCTCACAGATGGCAAAATTACTTGCTACCACTCAAACAGCAAGACTCTAGTGAGACTACTAGAATTTCAGACATCCTCCTAGTGAATTCACACAACCATATCAAGGTGTTGTGCAACTCTTAATTTGAGTTGCAAATGAACTGTGACTACACAGTGAAATTCTTGACTGCAATCGCTTGCCTCATACGTGAAGGGGCCTTGAAGTGTATCCAGATCATGAGTTCCAATAGCTACCAAAGTCCTTTTTCTGTACAAATGAAGTAAAGTCATTTTTAGATGGAAATGATGCAACATGACTTCCTCAGAATTTCATTGCCTTACTCTAAGATTTAACCCAGTAAGATCAAGCTAACTTGCTAAAGACTTCTGCAGGCTTAAGTTGTTTTCAGTGAAGAGCAGTACCGACAAAGATTCTGGTGAAGTTTGTCTTGAAGATCAATGAAACTGTTGTACCGAGACTCATTAAATGTTACACCTCTCAACACCGCACACACAACAAATGGCCTGATCAACGCTGTCTGTTCTCCTCCCAACATGAGTGAAGCAAAAATCCAGGTAAGATATTTTTCAACCCGAAAATTTTTTGGCCTGGAAAATCAACAAGCTAAAAAAGCTGAAATGGATCACCCACCTCAGGTTTCACAACCATTCTCTGATAAGAGTGTGTCAGGCTGCTTTTACAGCTAAAAGTTGGAACAGACTGCTTCTGGCCAAAAATGCGAAGTGCCCTTGCAATGCCTTCAAGGCACAAAAGGTCATATCTGCATCACAAAACAGACCTTGCTGATTTATTTCCAGGGACAAGGATTCAATGTTGATTTGAGAAATGAGCTAAAGAATAACTAGACTGCAAAGAAAAAAAAAACTACTGTCTTTTACTCTTTCCTAAACTTTATCACATACATCCATCCACAGGGGGAGCACATAGGGATGTGACAGGAGAAACAGAGGAGAGGGCATTAGAGAGGACTGAAACAGACCGGTTGGCCGGCACATCAATCTTATATATGATCTCCTCATCTTCATCCTCATCTTCTTCATGGTCCAAATGCTTCTCCTTTCGTACTATTGCCTTCTCAGTTGTCTGCCACAATCAATCTACATGTGAGTACATGGCTGGTGATTTCAACAAGATCAAATCATCATTGTGAACTAGAAAGTGGCAAGTGCTCCTCCATAGTTTGGGGAAATTACTACCTACCACATCGTCAAGTTCGATGCCAAACTCGAAACAAAGCTCATCGAATTCAGCTTCACCTAAAACAAGCCAAAAATAAGACGAGTCTTAGCAACTGCAATAGCTCTTCTGAAATTCTCTTCCTTTGCATTCCAAATCCAGAAACAGGTAATACCTACCTATCCTAGTAGCTAGCTCAAACAGACCAAAAAAAGGTCCCCACTCCTCTACTCTTCTTCATGATCTCCCAGTCCCACAACAAATTCTCACACAACAAGGTCTTTGTTGAATTCACAACTGCGAAAAAAAGAACGTGTCGTGCTCTGCTAAGTAGTACAAAAAACCATTGCCAACACGAGGAGAGGCGAAGAAGAAGGTTCTTACTGTATGTCTGCTCCAAAGCTGCAAAGAGGCGATCACGGCCCACGCTTACGGTCGGCATCACGCCCGCCTTTGGGTCTCCTCTCCCGCCTTCGCCTCAAGAGCTCCAACTGCTGGAACGCCAACAACAAGCGAAGCTGAGGATAGGGACTTAAACCCTAACCCTAAACACCGTAGCGAGGCCCGAAATCTTCAATAAAAAAAGCGTGGAAAATCCGAAAGTTTGAATTTTTTGAAAAAAATTGGAAGAAGCTAAGCTAAGCTAAGCTAAATTTTGTCGTCTATAGCCAAAAAGATTTGTGCGAAATTTCGCCAAACTGTGACACACATGCAGATTTGCCATCGCAAGATTCCTTCATTCTTTAAACTAATTCGTCATATTTAGACCTTTTGGGGCCTGAATCGCCACGATTTTATCTCTGGCTGAAACAACTAGGAAATTTTAAAATTTTTAAATTTCAACTTGAAATTTGAAAAAAAAAATTTAAATTTAAATTTGGAATTTGAAAAAAAAAAAACCCCTGGTTGTCTGCAGTTTTACAAAAGGAAATAAAATGATAATTTTGACATAGCAAAATTGATGATCATCCAGGAAATAATTTAGCCAAATTTGGCTATTTGCTGAACATAAAAGTTTAACAAAAAAAAATCCTTGTATATTTTTGCCCTAGTACAAAATGTGGGTGCAGTTCATTAGTCCCCTGTTTGTGTGTGTAATTCACTAGTCCCCATTTCCAACTTCATGATATAAAAAAATTAGGGAAAATTTCCAATAATCAACAAAATTAGACAAATTTACATTAGAAAAACCAAAAAAAATTCAAATTTTTGGGTCAAGAAAATGAAATTTAAAAATTTAAAACACGAAAAAAAAGTATGAAAAATTTAAAAGTTGGATTGAAAAATATCACATATTTATATTTGTGAAATTTAATCATTCCACTTATTGTAATACTAATATGGATGAAACGACTAAGTACAATAATTATTTAATGTATCATTTAACAATGTCACATATAACTAAATTAATTCAACCAAATTAATAATCTATCATGAACTTTGTACAAATGTATTTTAGATTTTTATTTAATAAAATGAAACAAAAATAAAAAATGAAAATTGGTTGGCATTTGACATTCAATAAACAATAAATTAATCATACTCATGAGAGTTAGTTGCAAAGTCAAGAAAGACCAAGAGCAAAACCTTGGGTTTTTTTGAAATTGAAGACAAGAATCCAAATGCGAGATGGGATAATGCCAAAAGAACATAATAAGGGAAGGAATTTAAATTTCATCTTGAACCTATGATGATTTGAGTTTCTCATTTTATGTGTTTTGTCCACCAATGTGTTTATCTAAAGATGTACTTATGTTATGGGATAGTTAAAAAGGATTTAAAATTACTTAAAAGGCTACCTAGGCCTATTTAGTGAAACACTTAAGGATCTACTTAGGTTATGGGATACCTAATGATTATTTAGGAAATTACTTAGGACTTATTTGAGGAATCCAATGAACCACTTAAAGATCTATATAAGTTATGAGATACCCATGGGTTATTTAAAAGGGCTATATATAGCTTATTACCAATATGAGAAATTGTGTCTTTGAAACCTCAATACCTTGTAGTTAAAGCTTTGGAACAATTAATTTATAATTACATTGTAACTATCCCATGGAAATATGAAGAATTAAAAACTAAAATATCATGTCAAAAATTTGTGAAGTTATATCATAATTGCATATTAGTCCCAAAATGAATTGTTATAAATATGAATGTATGCATCGTATATATAATTTTTGTCAATCATGTTTGACTTTGTTAACAAGTTGCACACAAGTCACATGTTACAATATAATAGAATAAATAAAGCACTAATTAACAACTTTTTTGAAACTACTTTACAATTATTATATTGGATTTTCATGCAACTACCCAATTACTAACTTTATATATATATAGGCTACCTTAACCTAATTTAACATAATTAAAAGTTAATGATAACTAGCGTAAGGTATTATTTAAAATATTAATAAATTTTTTATTTTTATTACTATTATATGATAGTATAAGTTGGCTTCTAGATTAATAATTTATATACATAGTAGATTGATAATGTTAAAGTAGAACCACCCATCATGAATTATTGGCCAATGATTGAATAATTTTGGATAGTTTTTGTTTTTTGGTTTATTTTGGGTGATGTAAAGCATCATGGGAATGCCAAGGTAAGCTTTACATTATATGTTTTAGGTCCAAAAGCAAAATAACAACATAGAAGAAGCATAAAGCATGTCAAAATCATATAATGTGTTTTTAAGAAATTGGTCTTTTATCTTCCTTGTTTCTTGGCCATTTTTAACAATTTAAAGTGCTATGGGTGCATCAAGTTAAGCTTTACGCTAATTATTTGATCTCTAGAGATAAAAGAACAACATAAAAGAACCATGAAAAAACAAATGTGTTAAATCTTAAAGTATGAATTAGGCCAATGACCAAACATTGACCTTATTTACTTTTGATAACCGCATTTTCCTCATTTTGTGTTGTTTTTGAATAATTTAAATGGATGTGGGTGCACAGAGCTAAGATCCAAAAAACCTTTTACATTTGAAAAATAATTTTTTAAAATTTAAAGTTTTTTGAAAAATTAAGTGTTTGTTCATTGGCCTATCTTGTAATAATTACAAATAATTTGCAACTAGGATGCAACTATTTTTTTAACCCATATTTTTTTTGTCTTACTTTTCAAGTTTGTAAAATATTAAATTAGATGCATTAGAAGTATTAAAAAAAAATGACATTTGGAATAATCCATTAAAAGAATGTTTAACCTTAAAAGTTAAACCCAAAATAAAATATGATTATTTCAAATAACCTAGCTATTAGACTTAAGCCTACCTACTTATCTATCTAAGCCTAACTACCTATTTACTTAACTTAAAAAAGGTAAGTAATAATGCCTACCTACTTTAGGCCTATTTATTTATTGAACTAAACATCACATGTCAACATTTTATTAGCTTTAAGTTGGATGACCTAAATTAAATTAATAAAAATATTAAACATTAAAATAAACTTAGAATTGCCACCTGTCCATTGATGATTTGTTAGCACATCATTGCTGCATTAACACATTGTTGTTTATGTAATTGCATAGTAGTTACAATGATCTACTTACAACATAGTTGCATGAATTGCATATGTATATGGTTTTATATGCAATGAATTTTGTTTGTTGCAACTATTGCAACTTATTCAATAGCATTCACATTGTAAAAACATGTTAAATTACAAGTGGTCATTGCAACTCAAAACCTAGTTGTAAGCTTAATTGCCAAACATCCTATTTTCTCATAGTGTACCTTGGGGACTACTTAGGGGTTATCAAAAGCCTACATAGGTTATGGGATATTTAAATGCTATTTAAAAAGTTACATAAAACTCTTATGTAATCTTTAAATATCCTTTAGGTAACTCCTAAATAATCCCCTTATGTAGTCACATAAATAACTCTCCTAGATATCCCCTAGTTTAAAAAAATCTCTAGATAGTTTCTTAAATAGCCTCATAACTATTCCTTAACTTAAAAACATTTCTAGATTATTTTTTAGGTAAGCCTTATGTTGTCTCCAAGTATTCCTTGACCAAGGTAGGCCCTTAGGTACAATCCCTAAATATCCCCTAGGCAATCCCTTAAGTAATTTTTAAACAACCCCTATGTAATTTCATAAGTAATTTTTAGTATTCCCTAACTTAGGAAGTTCTCTTATAGTCTTCAAAATAGATGTTATGTGATTTTCTAAATAATTTAAAAATAACTTTTAAATAATCCTTAAAACGACCCTATGTGGTTTCAAATGTAAGCTTTTGATAACTCCTATCCTCGGTAAGTAGGTAAATAGCCTATAAGTAGATAAATAAATAATTTTTGGGTAGGTAAATAAATAGCCCATAATTATATAGGTAAATAACCCATGGATAAGTAGGTAGCTAGCTATTAAGTAAGTAGGTAAGCCTAACCTAATTAACCCCTAAATAAATAATCCTCAGTTTATGTGACCATAATGTACGTATTTTTACCCATAATTTTTTGTTGCAAATATTTTGAATAACGTAAGCAATCAAAGTTCATTTTAAGAAAGCCAAGTTACAAGTCATGTTCTGAATTTTTTTTTCCTTAACAAAACTTAAGAATTTCCCATTACAAAAAACTAAAATTTCCTTGATCATAAGAGAACAACTTTAAGAAATTGTACATACCTCAAGTCCTTTTTTGCTTCAAGTGAACAAAATTCAAAGAATAATGTGGTTTAATTTGTGAAATGTGGCTCAACTTCAAAATAGTTTTCCTTAAGATAACTTATAATCTTTAGAATTTTGTTTACTTTATTGCATAGGCATTTGAAAAATCTTCAAGAAAAAATGATCCTTTATTTCAGCTGAGCAAAATATATAAAAGATTGAAGACATGCCAAAAGTTCGAATACACAATATTTAAAATTTGGAATCAAAATATTACATTTCATTGTTGACCTAGTAAGATAAAACAAAAAGATGGTTTGTTGGTTAAGGTGATTTGTCTCCATTGTGAAAAATGTTTCAATTCTTCCTATGAACCTCAGGCTTGTGTGGCCTGTGGGATAGGCAGCATGGAAAATGCACACAAATTCCAAATCTTAATCCATTTAGAATAAGGTTGACAAATTATCGCATATTATTTTGAATTTGTTAAAAGTAGCCTGATAATTAAATATGCCAGCAGACTCTGGATAAACTAAAATTTGAATCTGCAGTTATAATATTTTATCATATTATGGATACATAGGTTTTAATCTGTTCTACAATATTGTCAGTGGATTATGGATAACATAAAAACTAAAATTATGAACAATGGACAAATTCACTTGCAACTATATGTCAAAGATTAGTGTTACAATGCATCTCCTCAAGATGAATGAATACAAGATAAATGAACTAGGTATCCAGTGTATTGTGCAGGGTTTTTCTTTTCAATTTTGTGATATTGAACATTTGCCAAACTTTTCCAAAAAAATTAGCAAAATTACTCAAATCTACACTAGGGAAAAGAAAAAACCCCCAACTTTTCCCCCTTTTTTTGTTGGGAAAAAACAACAAAAAAATTGTCAAAATAAAAACCACTGGTGTTGTGCCCTCTTTCTTTATAATGTCATCATGCAACCCATTTCCATGTTGGTCATTGGAACCCCATATCATCACAAGTTCCTCTCTTGTGTGTAAGTTGAAGTTCAACATCAATGGTGATCAATTTGATTTTAGTTTTTGGGGGTCATGCATCCTTGGCCTTAGTAGGTACTCAAGACTGTGAGTAAACCTACTTTGAATTGTGTTACGAAATGAACACACCCTATGAATTTGTCAAATCTGAAGGAATTCTGAAATTATGACTTGCAATAAAATCCTCTTCTACTGATGACCACAAAGTTCAACCAATACAAGTTGTAAGAGGCATCAATGACATGTGAATTTGCTAATAGGAAAATGCCGACATAGTTGGGTATATTGAATAAGAATGGGGATCATGTAACACTAATTAACCAAATTTGCATGTTGCATGAAGTGGACCATTGTTGCCTCACTACTAGATTTTTACATAGCTATACATAGTGCATTCCAAGCAAGTTTACATTGAAGAGCAAATTTCCTAATGTGGACTCGTTTAAGGTGGTCAATTCCTCTAGTTATTATGAGTGAATAAGTTATGTTTACATGTGTGTGCAGCCTCTTGGATTTACAGAAGCAGACTTGAAGAATGCAGACTTCAAATTGCAGGCAAAAAGATTCAAAGAAAGATGGTAGGAAAGCAGCTGACACTGACTTCAGAATCATGTATATTAGAACAATAGTTTGATTGGCACACAATTGTCCACATTTTGGTCATGTAGGTTTTGTCATCAAGGCTGAAAACCTTGGGGTAGGTGGCCAGCTTTGGGTCAGCAGATCTGAAGTCTGTTGGTGAGCTTCCCTCAGTACTCAGGTGTTTCTTTCTTAGGAATGATATGCTATGTAACCCACCAACCTCATGTGTTTGCTTCTGTAGGAATGCCAATCCATGTGAAGTGAGGATGGTGTGTCACTATGCATATGCATGAGGGTTTAAAGGTCAAACCACAGATGATGTTTTCTGGGGATGGACAGTCAAGTGAATGCTGTACTCTTCACCAATTTTGCAAATCCATTGCAAACAGGGAGGAGAACAGATCTACAGGGTCCACCTTTAACTGGATGGAATGCTGTCTAAATGTAACTTGTAGAATCTGCACTTGTGGATGTGATCAGTCCTGCAAACAAGTAGTCTTGCACAGATTTTCTACAGGATGCCCAAGGAAGTCTGGGGTTCAATGCCAATAATTTGCAGAAACACAATCTGATGAGTACTGAGACGAGTTGCACTTCAATTATATTGAAAATTAGATGTAAAGGTACAATGGAGCATGATGGCGGAGATTTCACAATGGGGTCTTGAGCCTAAAGCACATGCTATCCTTGGACTTTCAACGAGCTGCTGCTGTTCTGTCATTTTTTTCCTCCTGGGTTTTGGAGTCAGATGAGAGTATCAATTTGGAGCTTTATCATATTTCCTTGTATAATGTTTTTCCTGTATGTGTAGTAGTCTCATGGGCCAGTGAGTATATATGCATTTCCTCAAGGCTGTCCTAATGTAACCCAAAAAGGATGTGGGATGGAAACTCTCTTTGTTTGTTAGGGGTAGGTACCGTTTTTGGAAAGCTGAACTGCTTCAAGCTGAGAGGGGCAGGTAACATGATGTGACCCTTGGCAAGCTCCTTAACAAGTTGGGTAACTGATGGGGAGCTTAGTGGATCCCCTTTTGATTTTTTGTGCTTTTCTGTGGGATGGTGTAGAAGGAGCATATATGGCTGTTCAGAAGGTGCTCACCTACTCATGATTGTGCTTGGATAAAGGGGCTGCAGATGATGATGCTAAGGGTGTGAATGGAAGCTAGTCAGTCGTTAGTAGCTTGTAGAACTGAAGAAGAGAGTGGCAGCAGCATCAATTGAGCTTTCAACATGGAAGCAGCAAGCAGGAGGTGTGTGTATAAAATGTTCAGTTTGTGTGCAGATGTGAGAAGTTGTAATAATGGTACGTAGGCAAAAGAATGTGTTGTTCTACTAGAGAATGAGCAGTTTTGGCAAGCAAGAGTGCAGACCTGTGCTAATTTGTTCTAAAATTGAACTTTGAGATTTGAATGCATGACATCTGACGAGTTGTTTGTGAAAGAGGCTGAAATTTGCAAAGAAGTAGTACAGCATAAGGAAGCATAAGGAAATGCAAGTGTTGTATGTTTCCTAATATGGTAACATGCAATGTGGTTGAAAACCGTAAACAAATAAGATGGATCTTGTACTGAATATTTCCACTGTGTTCTCTCAAGGGAGGGTCAGGGCTGTGTATTCTAAGAATGGTGACTCTAATACATGATTTAAGGTTTAAAGAAGAAGAAAGGTTAGGGTTGGAATCTCAGGGTGGCAGTAATTTTTGTTTTTTGATAATTCTCAAAAATGTACTAGTCCTGCTTACAATTTAACCTGAAAGCTTTTTAATGAGTGTCACATAAACCATCAAGATGATATGATTGGGTTTCCTTTAATACCGTAGTGGCATAGCCCCATGGTTGGCTTCCACATTCACAAAAGGAATAATTTTATTTTATTTCCAAAACATCAATTAATTTTTAATATGCTCATACTAGTCTTTTTTATGAAGGACACAGTAGTCTATATTCCCATGTGAGTAGTGAAATTATTTAGGTTTTTAACATCTCAACTTCATATTTTCATTAAAAAATTATTTCAATATATAAACAAGTACTTAATGATGAAAATAATTTTAGAGTAAGGTAAGTGTTTTCCAACATAGTATAATTTTCTAATGAATCTTGGTATGCTTGGTAATTTGTAATCAATCTTGTTATAGTTGCAACTTGGCACATTTAATTGAGTCTTCAGTTGAAGATGGTAAAACTAATGATAGATGATATCATAAAAAATACACGAATTTGTATTGGGTGTTGCTTGAGCATATTTGTACATATAGACCCAAGCAAGGCTATTTTCATCTAATGCATCTTGGGAGGATCTCAAATGTGCATGTTATTACTAGTTAAACGCTATGGCCACAGTGAACCAGCACCCACCAGTGCACCATCCACTGGATGGCCGTTATTATTCAGTTGTTGATGAACCTCAACTGAGTTAATATTTGGTTTCACCTTGGTAGTTATCAATTCTGTAGGAAATAGGTCTCATACATAGGTAGGTAGGTAGGAAAATAGGTAACTACTAGGTAAGTAGATGGCTTATACATATGTAAGGGTTGTTTTTACTACCTACTTACTAACAACCTGCTTGTGGGTTGTTAGTAGGTAGGTAGTAAAAAAAAGCACTGAGCTAACTACCATGGTTAGCTAAGGAACGGGAACACAACAGAAAACTGTTTCCAGACCATTTATCATTCATCCTTCATGGTGCACTGGTGGGTGCTGGTTCACTGTGGCTGAAGGCTATTACAATCCCTTTTGAAAACTTTGTTTTTTAAATCTCTAATTTCCTTCATTTATCCTTGATGCCCATTACAAATTTACCTAATGGTTCAGATGCACCAAACTCGACTCAACTATTATGTTGCAATAGTAATGGGGTCATTTAACATCAATGCACACCTTCAAAATTGCAATTTTCATTTTGTGAATTTTCAAAAATTAAAAAAATTTGTAGGTAAGTGCACATCATATTGTATGTTTGAATTAAAAAACTAGGTTGCAAAATTGATTTTCTGGTATTCATTTGGTTTATTTTCATTTTTTGTGGGGAAACTATATTGTAGCTAGGGTAAATTTGTTTTGCTGAAAGTTTGGTGAACTTTTCCAAAACAATAGGAAAACTAGTCAAATTTACACTAGAAAAACACATGTTTCTAAAAAATTTCCAATTTTTTGTTGGACAAACATCATTCGTTGTGGCCAGGACTAGAAATAACTGTCCATCTTTGGAAAAGAACAAGGTTGTACAAGGTCAGGTGACATGTTTTGTTGTCAAATTCCATGACCTTCTTCTTTGTGAAAGGATGTAGAACACAGTTTGTCAATAACCTGACTTGATTTTAAGAGATGACCTTTTCAAGTCATTTGGCAATTGCATGTTTGAAAGGGTTTTCATTCAGGAAAATGCAAGTGAATGGATGGATTGTTCTTGAAGGGCTGATAGGACATAATGCATGAAGTTGGTTGCTGTTGAAAAGAACCCTTGGTTCCATTGGTCCCAGTTCCCAATTAAGTTTGAGCTTGATATAACCATGGTTTCCAACCTTAGTTAGTTTTTAAAAAATAAAATAAAATTCATGAAACAACAACATGTAGTTTGGTTTTGAACCTGGTTCTTCACATTCTTGAACTTTCCATTTTGGATCCTTGAAAAGAGTCCAAAGAAATGTCTAGTTTCAGGTACTTACACACAACTTAACATTGATGATTGGGCAAGTACTAGCATTGTACAACCAGTAAAAAGTTGCCACCCAAATAAAAAGAAGTACAATCTACGTACAACCTCTTCCAAAATGAAAATACCTATGTACCTAAGAAAAACTACAAAATTCAATACCTGACTAAATAGAGAAATTGAAATCTACAGGAGAAAGATTTGCAAGCAGTTCTAGTTCCTGCCTTTACGGTATGGTATGACAGGTCCAGTTTTGAAACTTGCTTATTAGTACAGGGTCAGCTTCAGCACATGTTTGCTGAATAACTGATTTATTAATTATATACTTTTGAAGATTCAATTTGGAAAATAAAAATATTCCTGAGTATTTCAAAAAAATTCTCTTCAATTTTCCTTCGTAAATTTTTTTTCTTTGAGATTTTTAAGAAAGAAGTTTCAGCATAAAGAAATTATGAAAAAAAAATCAACAAATTAATATGTCTTTTACTTATGATTTGATTTTCTAGGCACGCAGTTAGTGCTTTTTTGAAAGCGTAGCAGGCATGTCGTACTTACCCAGTGATATGGTCATCTTTTACGCCGGAGTGAACCAGCACCCACCAACGTACCAGTTGCCCGTTCTGTCCATACCATGGGCTGCTTTTTTTCATCTGGTGCCTGACCCTGCATTAACCAACATTGTACCGCAGTCAATCTTTTTTGGCTACTGATTCTCACCTAGCTATTACCCTGTTGACCTCTCTACCCTGCTGACCTCCATCTTGGCCTTAGCTATGAACTAGTAACCAACCACAATACCTATTTACTCACACTACCTCCTGACCTTTTTTTTTTTTTTTTTGTTAAACCTTTATCTCTTCCAGCTTAAACCTTTCCCTTTTAGCAAAACCTTTTTTTTTGGTGGTAGCCTTTTTTGTTTCTTTTTTTGTTGGTTGAAGGCCTTTTATCCCCCTGCCCCTTTTAAAATTTTTTTTTGCCTCCCCCCCCCCCC
>Ga0116227_10002087_pt1 | contig 45608 bp, 37 predicted proteins | sample S1TSphgellanicum_FD_89693 | JGI IMG/M metagenome (GOLD analysis project Ga0116227, IMG submission 89693) | Host-associated microbial communities from peat moss isolated from Minnesota, USA - S1T2_Fb - Sphagnum magellanicum MG | ecosystem: Host-associated > Plants > Peat moss > Unclassified...
ATTTTATAGATCAACCAGTGTAATTTGGTAAACATTCGCGGGTAAAGAATGTTATGACAAGGTGCTAAATGAAGAATTTTAAAGAATTTTAATGTGCAAAATGAAGAATGTCATCACTAGGTCACACATGTCACATGAATCTTGACCTTTTGTGCGAAAAAAACCACATTTTTTTCTAATGGATCTTATTATTTAAGAAGTGGTCATGGTGATTAACATAATTTCCCAAAAAAATCATAACATGGCTTGTGGGTGATAATATGCAAGTTGTGATGATGGATTATAAGAATTGGTGTGTCATGTTGAATGTGACGGGTGTTATTGATGGCATTCATATGTCCATAATAAAACTATTTAGTGTTTTTTATGAAGATTACTATCACAAGATTGGAGGTTACAATATTGGATTTCAAATAATGGTTGATAGCCATGAGAGATGTATGGATGCATATGTGGCATTACTTGTTCAGGTATGAATGACTATTTGGTGTTGAAGAAATCTAAGTTGTACCGTCATAGATTGCATGGGGGACTTTTTTATATGGCCATAGGTTCACAAGATGAAGAACCATCTTATTTGAATTTGTTTGAGCTTGAAGATGAGGGTTACCCATGTTGTTTACGAGGTGGCTTGTGAAACTTCACCAAAAAAAAAATCATTTAGTGATGGAACTCTTTGTATAATCATAAACACAAAAAGGAGGTTGGTTACAAAAAATGCATTTGGTATAATGAAGCATGCATTTAAAGAGCTTTTGAGAAAGATAGAATTGTACATAATTATCATATTGATATGTTTACTTCTTACTGTTTACTTTACAACTAATAAATTTGGAATGAAAAAAATGAATGTCAAAGAGCTTATGTGGGTGATTCAAGTTGAAACCACACAAGATGCTAACAAAAGTGGATTACATTAATTGAAGGACAACATTCACATTCTACAACCTAGAGGTGTACCTTGCTATGTAATGCCATTGAAAGCTTGAAAAACATGAAAATTGTAACTACAAATAAGTATTCAATCTTGCATAAATAACATCCACCCAATTATAGTATGCGTGAATGCAAATTTGTGATAGTTTTAAGTTTATCAATGTTCCATCATGTATGTGCGTTGTTTTTAATTTCTATTGTCAAGTTTTGTTGGGTTTAATTAATATTATTATGAAAACCACACTAATCTATCAAGTTTGTTATTGTTGTTACCATTCAATAAATTTAGTGTGAAGATGCTATGTTTATCATCAAAGGATTGCAACTCAATTGTTCATGTTGGTGATGTCACTTGATGAAGGTTCTTGTTTGTTGATGTCAAAGGGCCATATCATGATTGATGGAGACAAAATTTTGCTATTCTACATAGATAGATAGGATGGAACTCTACAATTGAATGCAAAACATTTGGATGTATGTATATTGTGTGGCGGTCCAAAATAGATTTGTGCACAAGATGTTTATGTGAGAGATGAAACATTTAATTGTTAGGTATGAGATTGTCTATGTACAAAGAATGTGGAACACAAGTAGTGACAAGTGAGAAGAGAAGAAAGGATGAGAAAAGAGAAAGAAGAAAAATTAAAACATGGGGACAAGCCAAGAGGGAAAAGAGAGGCAATAACATTCCAATTTTGAAGATTTACCTAACACCAAAAATTATTTATGAAATGGGCATTTTTTGAAGGTTCATTGTTTGTAAACATTGGCTATTAACAATAAGTTAACACTAGTACCATGTAATACTCGTTGTTAGGTAACATTGTAGGTGTGGATTGCTTTACGTTTTTAATCATTTTAAACAATGTGTTAACACCAAGTTAATATTAGTACTTGTCATTTGCCATGTAACATTTGTTGTTAGGTAACATTGTAAGAATATTTCTAATAATGCTCAATATGTGATCCAACATAATAAAATTGGATAAGAAAAATTAAAATATGTTGGTTTACCTCAAGAAAATGATTTTGGCTCAATGTAATTACATAGTTTGTAATGGCTAATAAAAGGTGCAAGAATGTTATGAACTTGTAGAAAAAATTGTAATAAATATGGTCTAATTGTTGCAAAGTGTCCATCATACTGATCGGTCTAGGTGGTTTGCTATTAATAATCCCCCACCTATTTCTTCAAAAACCTATTGTGATATAATTTAATTAGGTGGGGGTGCCTATTGTGTGTTTTTTCTTTTCATTCAATCATTTTTATTGGCACATTTCAAAATTACATGTAGCTAGTGGAATGCGGAGCTTTCATTAATTGCATGTAAAACTTTCAACGTACTTCTTTTTTGTACCCAATTTTTTTCCTTTTGGGTTGGGTTGGGTTGGGGTGAGGTGGGGGGAGGGGGGGGTGGGGGGTTTCATTTTCCCCCATTCTTAATGTGTCTTCATCAAGTTCCCAATGTTTTCACTATGTTCCCCAACATGTTCCCAACAACACCTCTTTTTTATCCTATATTTTTTGGCAAATGTTGTCCTCCTTTCACCTTTATAAATGGGCCAAAATGGAGGAACATCACCCTTCTTATCCTTTAGGAATTGTTGCATGAGTATGATTTTAATGACACTAAAGTTTTTGTTTCATATCACTTTCTTTAGAATAGAATGGAAATTTCCTTTTCACGAACCATCCAAATGTTTGACTTTCGAAAATGTCTTTTTGCCTATTGGGCCAATCAATCAATATATTACAAAATAAAATTATACCTTGAGCTTCACCTCCCCCAACTAATTAATATGAATCACACTATCACATTATAACTTATTAAATAGGATACACACAAGGTGGATGTGTTACTCTCTCAACAAATCGTTAAACAAACAAAAAAATCCAAGATGTGACATTCATACATTACCAAAAAGTTATTGTAGAAAGATTATATGTGTGACTACAATTTTTAGGGGGCTTAATGTGCTTTCACCTTAAAAAAAACATGCACAAGAATTTGGTTTAAACATGGTCACCTTGTCTTTTCACACCTCACATGCATGCATTACAACTTAAATGTACCTTATTTTTAACCATTCAAAACAAGATTTAAAAAAGAAAGGAATGGGGGTGTAGTCACACTAACACAAGCTACAACACTTGTAATGTGTGTTTAGTCTTTCACATTTAGAAGCGGTAATTTAATTTGGTGTTGAAAATATAATTTTTTTATATGGTAAGGTTCATAATATATCATTAGAACATGTGAATTAATTTTAAAAATATTTTATGAATATTTTTTTTTCAAAAACATTCATTAAACATTGTGACATGTGTTTTTTAACACTAAAATGATTTATAAATGGACTTTATTTTTTTGAAAATTACATATATCTTGAATTTTTTTACATAAACCTCGACATAATAATATTTTTTAAAAAATAAAAAATTTGAGGAATTTTTTGAAATTAAAAAAATATTCTTTCAAAAATTGTTCTTTAAGGAGGTGGGTGTGGTTCATATTATCTTGTTTACACCCATCTTGGCCAATAAAAATTATATAAAATTAGGCAAAATCATGTTGTTAATATCAAACTTGGACTTAAGGTTTATGGAATGAAGTGTTTAAACCCTAAGGCAATGGAACATAGGACTAGGCCTTTAGACATATACATAACACCAACAACAAGTGACAATGAAGAAGGTGATGAAGATTATAATTTGGATAATGAAGCCAAAGGAAATCATCAATGGGAGGATCACTTTGTTGCAATAAAGTTATTAAATATAGTTGGAATTGTTCAAAAAAAAACATCAACAAATAATCTAATAACATCAACAAATGAACCAATTTGATACTATGTGGAGATTCCTCATACCCCTATTGTAGGGCCATTAAAATTAAATGATGTTACAATAAATCTTATTGCACTTATAGAGCTGGTTCTAGGGAATTTGATGAACTTGCAATCAACCTTGCAAATTTTAATGAATAATTACAGTTGGAAATCCAAGATTCTCTTAATGTGACCCAAAGATCATGAAGATGCACAACTTGTTGTACTTGCCTCATCACTTGCCAAACAAGCCAAGGGAAAAAAATCATTTAATATACTACTTTAAATCACATGTTGTAACTTTTGATTAATACATAGAGTTTGTATGAAAGAAGGTCATAAATAGGCAACAATTTAAAAGATTAAAGAAGTGAAGTGAAAGGAAAGAAAAGAAAAATAGTCCAAGAAAGCTATAGAAATGGTGATTGGGCTTGAAAAAACAACCTGTAGATTAATGAAAAAGTGTGTAAGAATTAATTTTGTTTCAGCTTAGATTATAAATGTTCTAAGAAAAGTTGGCAATCGTTTTCACATCAATTTCAAAGTTGGAATTAATGCACATCCATTAGGGTATACAAGTGTTAACCTAAGGTTTATAACATCAACTCAATGAATAACTAGGCAACAAACAAAATAAAGGCAAACATCAAAAGGTCATGTTGTAACAAGGTTGCTGCAACCAATAAAAAATAGGTCAAGGATATGGGGGTGTTGGGGCCAAGGGGAGGGGGGGGTGGGTCCATGAAGTCTAAAGGTTGAATTACAACAAGAAGGCCAAGAGCTTGAAGGTTAAAATGCAATAAGAGGACCAAAAACTTGAAAGGTTGAACAAGAGCAATAAAACTAGGAGATTTAGAGGTTGAACGTGAGCAAGAAGACTCGGAGCTTGATTCTAGAAATGAACAAGAGATCCACGAGGTTGAAAGTCAAATTTTAATAGGGTTAAGAACTTGAAAAAAAAAATGTAATAGGAGTAGGAACTTGAGAAAAAAACAAACATCAAGACCAAAAACTTGAGAAAGGAATTAATAGTAGGACCATGAGCTTGAGAAAGAAACGATTGTAATATGACTAAAAACTTGAGAAAGAAATGGTTGTAACATGAGTGAAAGTTAAAGAGCAAAATGACTACAACAGGATTGGGAGCTTGAGAAAGAAATGATTACAATAGGACCAAAAGCTTAAGAAGTTGAACTATAAGATTATGAATTTGAAAGAAAAATGACTACAACAAGACCAAGAACTTGAGACATAAATGAGCAAGAAGACCATGAGCTTGAAAATGAAAAAAAACAAGAGGACCAAGAACTTCAAAGAATAATAAGCAAGAGGACTAAGAGCTTTAGAGAATGAGGAAAAGGACTATATGTTTCAAAAAACAACGAGTAAGAAGGTTGGAAGCTTAGGAATCAAACAATCAAGAGGGCTAGGATAAAAGAATGAGCAATAAGCAAAAGGACTAAGAACTTTAGAGTCAAATAAGAAAGAGGATTATGAAAACAGAACAAACAATGAATAAAAGGACCAAAAATTTAAGAGTCAATCAAACAATAGGACTAGGAGCTTTAGATAGCAATGGACAAGAGATTTAGGAAAGAAGAATGAACAAGATGACCAAGAGCTTGAAAAAGAAATGAGCAAAAGAATTAAACACAAGCATAATGAGTAAAAAACACAAGCATAAGATATAGGAACTCAAGAAGGAACTCCAACTACAGGTTGAAGCTCAAAGATGAACCACTGTGGCCATAGATAATGTGAGGGAGAAGTTAAGAATTTGAGATAAAAACCTCATAAATTTTAAGCAAACAAAAATTGTGCTCATAGTTTGTGGCAATGCCTTTGGGTAGTGAAAATTTTGAGGTTCTATTGTTTAGATCACCCATGGCTTTAGATTTGACAAGATTCTTATTTGTATATCTAAACCATTCAATAAAAGATGAATGTTAACACACCATACCCTATTCAGTTGAGAGCACATTCAATGTGGTGATGAAACTTTAGAAAGGTGTTTATGAGAAGTGAAGTGTGTGGTTATGAGGAGTGAGATGTGGATGCATGGAATGTTGTAATGTTTGGCACTTTTTTTTTTAACAAAAATGGGACCCATCAAACCTTAAAAAAACATATTTTGCTCATTTTGTAATCAAATTGCATGATTCAAGTCTCCTCAAGTGCACCCAAAGGAGAGCTACAATTTAATTTTTGGCCATCAAAATCAAATGTCTCTCTATTCAAATGGATGACCCATTATTGGGCCACTAAATGTTTCGTGGTCAACCTGCTTTACCCTAGTGCCTACAATTTTGAAATGGATGACCCATTGGGCCACTAAACGATGTTTGGTGGTCAGCCTGATGACCCTACTGCCTACAATTTTAAGAGTTCCTTGAAGGTCAAGTCAAGATCTATGTGCCTAGGATGCTCTCTTGTTAGCATATGAGACAAAATAGACAGAGGCAAGATAATAAAATAAAATAAATAAATAAATAAATAAATAAGTACCCCTAGTACTATATAATGGGGGTATTATTAGCCCAGGCCAACAAAAATGGTGACGAACAGTTTTAGAAGGGAGTAGCATAAGTTTCCCCAACGTTTTGGAACTACTACTACTGCATTCCTCATGTTCTTTGTTCTTCGTTACGCCTCCCCAGGTACTACTACTACTCTCTCCCTCCTTACCTTGTATTATTTTTGCAGGGGATTGAAAGGAAAAAATTGGAGAAAAAACTCACCACTTCCCAATTTTTGTTGTTGTTGTTGTTGTTGTTGTTGCATAATTTCCTCTGGGTTTGTCGATGGAAGTAGTTGCTCAGATCTTTGCTTTTGGTGTTGTTGTTTTTTTTTTCCCTCCAATGTTTTTTGAAGAAAACATTTTGAAGCCAAAGATTTGGATTTGGAACCCTTGGTAACACTCTCAGAGTTTTGATGATGGCCTAAAAAAATTTCCTCTGGGAAAAATAAATTAAGAAAAAAGGAAAAAAAAAGTCTCTGGAAGCAGTTTCTTTTGCTCAATTTGATTTTGTGAAAGGAAGAATGAGCAGTTAGTTGCAGCTTGAATCCTCCGTCCATGCTTTGGAAGAGTGAGTTTTCCATTGCAATCTTCGTAAGGAAGTGAAGAAGACGAAGGAGAAGGTGAAGGAGATGCAGTTTGAAGCTTCTCTTTCTTCGCTGTTTTTTCCGATCCCAATTTTGTTCGATTTGAAGCTCGGAGTGCCTGTGTGTGCGCGCGCGCGCGTCCCATGTACAAATTGTTTTGGAGAAAGAGTAGAGAGATCGATAGTCTGTTGTAAGCAGACCGTAAGGGGCTCTGGAGTACCTATTGAGTGGTTCGTTTTGTTTTCTGCGAAGCATGGAGCCAAGAGTGAATTGGCTTTGCTTCTAGGACTCATTTCCCTTGCTTTACAAAATGTTCGCAGGATCAATCTTCGGCCGGGGTGGATGTTACAGAATTTGTCAATGAATTTGCCTTGCCGTGAAAATCAGAGAGATTCATCTTTGTTGTTTGAAGCGGAGCTGAGGCGATGGTGCATAGTGAAGTTTATGAAGGGCTCTTGCCACAACCACCATCAGCATCACCTCAGGCGAGAGATGAGGACAGAGGATGGGGATCTTCTCTCAAAGCCTGCGCACTTTGTGTGTCCGTGTTGTTCAACCTAGCGTTTTGGTATTCTTCAGCGCCGCAACAGGTGGCCTTGGCTCCTCCTGCACCGGCAGCAGCAGAGTCATCGTGGCTATCTGCTGCAGTTCAGGCAGCAGAAACGGCAGCAATGCACAGCTGTTCGGGGCATGGAGATGTGTTCATCGACACTGTGCTTGTGGGCAGCGATGGTGCCCAGATATGTGAGTGCCATGAATGCTTTACTGGACCCCACTGTGCCGATCCTATCCCCGATTGTGCTGCGGATGCTGACAGGTTGCCTTCATCTCCTCCCTCTGGATGCCCTCCCACTTTGCTGGATTTCCTCTGATTTCACAAGAGTTGTCCTTCTCTTAGAATCTACCACATGAATGCCTTAAGCGTGTTTCTGTTTTTTCCCAAATTTTCAGATAAATTTATCCTACTATCTTCATGTCATTTTCTCTGATTAGCAATGCTTAAAGCAGTCCAACTGTTTTGCAAATCCAAGATGCAAGGAACTGCTTTGATGTCAGCAGTCCAATCTCCACTCCACGATGATATATAGCTCACAGCTCTTAACCCTCGATATCCGGGCATATAGACCTGATTGAGTTGCTGGATTTCTTGCCACACAATACCAATTTTCAAGTGAAGGGCAATTGTCCAATTTCTGGCACGAACCTTTTACCAGATATCACTCCATTTCGGAGTTGGAATACCCCTGACAGTGAACACATGGTTTGCTCATTCCAGCATCATGGTCATCATTGTCTCCAGGCTACACAGCCAAACTCCTTCATACTTTTACTATTCAATAGATAGTTGTTTTGTGACATGTAATGGTATTCATTGCCAGGTGCATTCGAGTAGATCTGATTACAGACTCACAAGCTGCACAATGGGCAATGATGATCTGCATTCTTTATAACATAAACATGGGGAAGTTTAGGGCATGGATGTGCTACTGGTTTGTTGTTCATCTTCTGGTTCAAGAAGTGGCGTGGTTTGGTGAGTTTTGTTCATGCAGTGGAGATCCACAACTGTTTGAAGACTATTGGCGACAACATCCAGAAATGGGAACTGTGGTGACACCGGGATGGTACAGAATGGGGTACCAAATTGGAATTGGCCAGCTTACTAATTTTGTCAACCATGCTCTTGAGGCTGCCATTCGAGAGCTTCATGCACTGACAGGAAATGCTGTGACTGAGGGGCGCTACATAGTGCTTGGAACTGGCTCCATGCAGCTCATCAATGCTGCTGTCCACAGTCTTGCCCTCCAACAACCGAATGTCTCTAATGTTGTGGCCTTGGCTCCGTACTATGGGGTAAGTGGCAGCCCATGCAAAATTCTTTTTGGGGCATTTTCTCCAAAACTGTGAAATGCTGCAGTTCATGTTCTTGCTACAGCTTATGTTCCAGGCATTGTTGGACAATTCTCCTTCTATTTTTTGTTTAGTGCTTCATTTCAGTAGTTTGTAGTATATACATAGATTCATACTGTGATGCACTATGTAGTGCAGGCCTATGAATTCCAGACAAAATGGTTTCATACAGCAAATTACCGATGGGCTGGTGAGCCTGAGCGCTCCTCCTCAACCAGTTTAAATGGAGGTCCAGTTATTGAATTGATTGCATCACCCAATAATCCTACAGCAACTATCCAGGAGGTACCAAGCAACACTAGTGGTGTTGTGATATACGATCATGCCTACTACTGGCCTCACCTTACTGCCATCACAAAAGCTGTCGACAATGATATCATGCTCTTCACCTTGTCAAAGATCACTGGCCATGCAGGCACCCGCATTGGGTAATATCTGCTCAACTCTACTCCACTTGGCACATCATTGTATTCAAAGGTTTATTTATATTCAAAGGATAAAGAGAAATATGCTTTATGGTGATGAAGGAAGAGAAATTCATAGAAGTGAGCTTGCTTGGACTTGGACTCTTGATTAAAACAGATGGGCAATAGTCAAGGACTTGGACTTATCTGTGAAGATGATGAAATATGTGTTTGTCAACACATTGGGAGTCTCACGTGACTCACAACTTCGAGCCACACAGATCCTCCGCTCAGTGGTGAAAAGCTATACAAGACCAACCATGACCCCAGAGAAAGGGATTTTTCACTATGGACATGAAGTGCTCCTTGCACGCTGGGCCAGGCTGGAAGCCATCTTCAGTAAATCCTCCCGGTTCAGTCTGCAGCATATAGAAACCCAACATTGCTCCTTCTTCGGGAAGAAATCAGCCCCTTCTCCAGGTGCGTGCTCATAATTGAACTTCTTTACTTTCACCTGCATCCTTGAGTCATGATATTTGAAGCATGCTTCACCAGGTCCCATATGTAGAATCAACTTGTCTGGATCAGCTCATAGTGGCTGTCACCACTTGAAGCTATCAGCTAGGCAATTTCACCCTATGCCTAGAATGTCTGAGAAGGTGGACTTCTTATGATACTGTCTTCCAAGCTATGTAAATATTCTGCTGTTTCTGTGAGTTATCAATGCAGTGCTGCAGCCAAATATGCAGTTTTTCTTCAGTCATAGTTGGAATAATGCTACATGGTAGTTGAACCAGCAGAGATAGTGGCATATATTGTATTTTTCATCATCTGTCAGTTTGTCACTTTAGGAGACTATGTGATTCTTGAAATGGTTGAGAGTGGAACAGGATATGCATGGGTCTACTGTGAGCATGATGAGGACATGGACTGCAGTGAAGTTATGCTCAGTGCAAACATCACAGGCCGAGCAGGTATATTTTTTGGATCAAGTAACCGATATATGCGGTTGACCCTGATTAGGCGCCAGACCAACTTTGAGAATTTGGCTGCCCACCTCTCTGTTCTTGTTTCACAAGGCTGAAGCTGTTAGTTCAATCATCCAGACAGTTGACCTCTCATCAACTGGATCTTAAGTAATTTCAAAAAGTTGACTCCTCGTCAACTGGAACTTAAGCTCATTTCAAAAAGTTGACTCCTCATTAACTGGATCTTAAGTAATTTCAAAACGTTGACTCTTCAACTGGATCTTAAGCTCATTTCAAAAAGTTGACTCCTCGTCAACTGGATCTTAAGCTCATTTCAAAAGTACTTTACATATATTCTGGCTTTATGAAGGACATTGTGGGAAAGGCAAGGTGCTGACAGCCAAGGCTACTTGCAGCTGACAAGGTCCATCCTGGGAACATTGGCTGTTAGTTACACTGCCCATACATAAACCTGCTCATTTCAGGTTGAATTGGGTTAGTTTATTGGTATTGTTAGGAATCTATCACTAATGCTGCAGATTGTTACTCAACCAGCATTGAATATTTGTCATACATAGGCTGGCTGCTGCACAGTGTTATTCAACTACTGGTTGAATATGCTTCTAGAGGTGGTTCATGAGTCTTGCTTATTTTGTAACCTTAGAGGATGTTTCACCAATCGTTGAAACTCCTACTATGAGAAAAGAGTTAAGACACCATGCTCTATCATTTCATTAGACTAATTTTTAATACAAACTTTAAGGTGACTTGATTTAGTCCAATTACCCATAGGCTTAATAAAGCTATCAAATTCTCATCATGGTTTAATTTCTTGAAGATGAAGATCTGATGCAACTGCTTAAGAATCTCCATGCATCTGAGGATCAGAAAATATTGTTGTGAACAAGTTGCCGTCATCTCTATATCACCTGCTCACATGGTCCCTCATCCACTATAACATGCTGGTGGAATGAATCCTCTTGAGATAATTGGACTAAGTAGCAGACAGTTGTCCAAAGTTGGATTCTGTTGATGTCCAAAACTGAACGAGAGCTTAATGTCCTCTCATGCACTATTATGGTGTCCATTTTAGTTTGCAATAGTAGGATATGCCCTCATACAAGATTGAAGGAAACCTTATTCTAGTTTGTGATGGTTGGATACCCTAATTCAAGATTGAAGGAAACTTGCGAAAGTCTATGCTTGGTAAAGCTATCAAAACTTATGAAAGATTTGTTTCTCTTGCTTCCATAGCAGAACATGCAGAAACTGGGTTTAGCAAAACTTGTGGACTTGTGGACTTGAGATTCTGGTCTATGTTGGAAAGAATGGCACCAAAGTAGAATTGCATCTACTTGAAAGTGTGCATTGATGATCCCATTACTTGCAGCATGTTACTGCTGCACTAGCACAAGCAATTCACACCACTCATAATCAAATGTTGTTTCTGAGCTCCCACAACTAAACCACAATCAAAACATTGGAAAGATGTACAGACCTCCCAACTGAACAACCAATCTGTCCCCTGCTCCTCTCCCACAAGGCATTTTTTGCACACCTTTCCAATTACACCAAAGCTTCAAGTTCCAATTGCCAACTCTAAGAATCATTGCAAAGATGGAAATCCCTCCCCACCCAATAAGTCCCTTTTTTCCCTGACTCCTTATCCCCAGGCTTTTTCACACACTTTTCCAACCACACCAAAGCTTCAAGTTCCAAGTTCCAACTCTAAGACACATTGCAAAGATGTATCATCCTCCCCACCCAAACAAGACTTCTTCCCCCACTCCTCTTCCACAAGGCCCTTTTTTCGCACACCTTTCAGCTACAATAAAGCTTTGAGTCCCAAGTTGCTTCTCTAACAAGTGCCAAGCCCAATTTTGGTTCAACTTCCCCAATGAGATTTTGCATAAAAATCAACAAAAACACATGTTCAAAATCTAGCAAACTACCAACAATGCCCAGTGCCATAAAAACAAAAACCATTGCATATCAATCTAGATCAACAACATCAAAGGATATTATTCTGAAGTGAAAATCACATCCAATATCAACCCAGATGAGCTTCAAACAAAGGAATCCATGGCTTGCAACAAATTATCAACCTCAAAAACTATGTACTAGAAGAAAAATCTATATCTAGCAATTTACTCAATTTTAAGAAACATGAATTTCTACACACAAAATTAACATCTTAACTAGAACCCAAATAGGGGAAGAAGAATATCGTGTATTAATGCCAAAATAGCTGAAAACTTGTTCATCCCCACACAAGGCTCAAACTGAACAATGCCAGATGTAAACTAAACCTTAAGTTCATGACATGTAATCATTAATGCCCTCCTAACCCCTAACATCGCAAAGTATGTGACTGAAAAAAAGAAAATCTGGGTGTTTATCTAGAATCCAATTACACCCCGGCCTTAAATTCTTTAATTATTCTCCTTTCAATCCAAATGCAAACAAAAACTATGAGAAACTAGAGAATGAAAGCTTTTAAGCATAACCCCAACATAGCACAAGAATGAGAACACAAATGTGTACAGAAGCAAAGGTCTGATGATAAAAACATTTTCCGAGATGTCTATCCATAACACTAGAGCTAGGAAACATGAACATGATCAAGGCTAGTTGCATACTTCAAACTAGCAAGCCCATAAAATGCAAGATAAAATCCTAGCAAGGTGCTAACCAATGTTTTTCAATTCTTGGTATTAATTTGAACAATTCTAGCTACCTATCAAATCTAGAAATGTTGATATAGCTTTAAATTATCAACCAACCACAAGTTTAAAACTTCTTTAAGGACCCAATATTGCTCCCTTAGAAAGAAGAAATTAGGAACTTTGTTAGAGTTGCAAAATTATCGTGCTTTGGGTTTGGGAATTCAATCCAAGATTACTTTGCCACTAAATGAAATCTTTTCCCAAAATGACTCCTACCATGATTGGGGCAACTTTATGAGATGGCTTACAACACTGTTATTTCAATGAATGAGTGCACCAAAAATAAACACATTACACAATCTACTAACCAAAAAGGAAGCTTAAATTGCCATTGACAACAAAATTGAATTAGAGAAAAAGTTTGGCATTGTGGATGTTATGATAAAGCACACCTCAATCATATCTTTGATCTCTTGCCAAACTTTGTGGACATACATATTGACAAAATTGATGAAACAAGCACGGAAGGTTTATTTCCAGATACATTTTATGATTATTGGAACAATATATCAGCATATAATGTGGATGAAAAATGATACAATAAAATATATGATGTGGAATTGAATTTCCCTTCATTAACATTACGAAAGATTGAATTGCTACCAACAAGAAACAAGGTTCAAACCCAAACAATCCCCAAAACCACTTAAGTCTTCTTAGATGTTTGATCTAGATAGACAAACCCAACCAATAAACATTTAGATGAATTTCAATCCAAGCTAAAGCCCAAACTAGTATAATGTATGAGAAGCTCTTCCTTAGCTATAGGTGTTCCTTCTTTTTGAGAGTGGGCTTTATGGAATTTACTACCAATGCCATGATCATGGAACTTACCCATCCCAAAACTAATTCCATCTAGAGGTTCTTTACTTGAAAATTGACGTAAGCTCTCATGTGTCCACCTTAGCTAGGCCACATCTTCAATTCAAACACTACAAATCCACTCCACCCCTTGTCCCCTTGTTACATACGCTTCATCATGCAGCATCCCAGATAGGAGAATATCAAATGGAGACTGACAAGTCAGCTTAAAGACCCATCAAAAGCCATTTCCCCAAAGCACCACAGTTGTTTGTTTCACCCTTCCAAAATTCAAATTCACTAAGAGGTTTAAGATAGTCTAGTTGGGTGCTGAAAGCCCACCATACACATTGTAGCCACCAATATTGGAACCTAAATTTTTCCCATTGGCAACATGGTTGTGTTGTGCAATTCACCACTTGAAAACATAGTTGTGCGATCCAACTCACCTGAAATAGTCGAAAATAGTCTCTAGTTGGGTGCCAAAAACCCACCCTAGCCACCACTAGTAGGACCTATTTTTTTCACCTTGAACACATAGTCTTGTGGTCAAACTAGCCTTTTCTGGTTGAAGAAAGTCTACATTGGGTGTCAAAAACCTACCCTAGCCATCACTAGTAGGACCCATTTTTCCTGCTTGAAAACACAGTTGTGTGGTCTGACACCATTCTGGCATAGCTATTTGCCGACACCCCCAAAACAAACAAGGTGACCAATAGTGGGATGGGTCATCACAATCAGCTCAAGGTTTTGGTTTTCAAAACCAAAAAACACAAAAGAGAACAAAACCTCAAATGGCATGGCCACTTGATCACAAAGACAACTGTCCACGTTACCCAAGGATGCAAATTTTACTACAACTGAAGGTGCCATCCTTTTCTTTATTGTTATCCATTGAGTACTCAATTCCTGGGAAGGCCGTGATGTATGTTAGACCTTCATTGTCTCCAATGATAACCCTTCATCCCATTCAATTGACAGAATACTTCACCACAACCTCCACTTCATAGAATTTCGAAGAAACAAGGCAACTAAAGGCATATCTGTTGGAAGAATGGAATAGACGACAACCAGATTTGCTAGGAATGGGTAATGCACTCATCTGTTGTATGAAAGGTTGTGGGTATATTAAATGGGACAAAATGATAGAAGGCAGTGTGTAACCTGCACAACTATGGACAAAATTTCAGAGATTAGGACTTCTCAACATAATTAAGGAAATTATGGAAACAAAACATCTCACCAAAACAATGTTCGAGAAATGCATTCATATGTACACTTTTGATGTTGTGTTATCCTATGGAAAGAGAAACTACTGTAGTGACAAGTTAAAACCCTCGCAATATTAATTCTTTATAGGGCTGCAGCGAAAAATAATTATTCAGACCCTCTGCAGGAAGACCCTTTGCAGGAAAATAATAAAATTATATCGCTGCCATATGGGAAAGTTTCTGGTGGAGCAATTGCCATGGATTATATTTCTAAATTTTCATTCATTAAATTTTTTTTCTGCAGAAAAATCAAGCTGCAGGATCAAAAAATATTTAGAGAAGGGTTGTGTGGGAGCCAAAAAAATGTCTCTCACTGCTGCAGGAAAGTTATGCAAGAAAAATTAATTAATTGCATTTTTTAGAAAGTCTGGGGTTTAATGTGTCATTGCAGTATATTTGAAGAAAATCTAGATGCACTTACTTGCTAAAGTTTAAGACCAGAGTGAATTGCAACCACACCACCAACCAAATTCTCGTACTGCACTTCCTGGAAACCTGCATCCGCTATCATAGCAGCAAATTTTTCCTGCAAATGTAGTCCCACCACACACACATCAGCTGCCAAAGCCGCAAATTATCTCTCTATAGCCTAGCTGCAGTATTCTGTAATTTACAGTGGTGGTGTTGAGTTACCAGCACCACCAGTAGTTACCAGTTGCAACCATAACTTGTGCTCAATGAAACACCATTGATGCTACAGTGTGATGTGATAACAAGGACCAAGAATGCATTTCTTCTTGAGAATTACTGGGGAGCCTGAGTCTAGAAACCTGTGGGGGAAACTTTCGTATGCTCTCCACCAGATACTGGTAAGATGCTCGGTCCCCTGAGACCAATTCACCCATAGCTGGGATGACAGCAAATGAGTAGGCATCATACCTGCAACAATCTTACACAATTTCAGTCAAACCCCACACGGAAAATGGTAGGGTAACTTACACACAGAGAGACACCAATTGTGACAAGCATGACAAGCACAAACCTCTTATCCAACAAATGAGGTATCATGGATACTGCATGTAACTTGGAAGTGAGAAAAATTGGATCAGATTCTGCTTACACTTGTTGAAAACCAGGAATGGATACATGGCTGAGTTCTAGGCACAGAAATCTTCCACCCCGTCTCAATACCCTGCCAAAACCTCTAGGATTCTCAGAAAGAGTGCCATTGTTCACTAACTCTCTCTGACTGCTTAAGAGAACATACAGAAAATAATCTCCTTCCAGACAAACACCGACTGATGACAACAGAAAATCTGGTAAAAGAATTCGGTGTAGTGTCAATAATCTTCCTTGCAATCCATACATCAAACAGCCCACATAATGAAAACACAAAATATCTGCAAGGGGTTGAAACTTGCCTGTGAGCCTCTTTCAAAGCACGATCAATATGTGTGACATTACGAATGCCAAAAGCAATTGTGTAGCCATCCATGCTGTTGTCCTCTAAGCTTAGGGCCTCTGCATCACCTTCCATCCAAACCAAGTCTTCCACATTCTCCAGACCTGATTCCCATCCTCCAACATTGCCCATACAGACAAGCAGAATTTAGAGTATGAGTGTTGTCACCACTTTACTCTTCAAGGATTGAACAAAAAGATGAAGGGATAAAGAGATCACCTAGCTTGTGTGCACGCTGCTTGCCAACTTCCAACATATTTGGATTAATGTCACACACATGTACACGGGTCTCATTCTTTGCCTCTGATTTGTCCCCCACCTTCCCAACAGCACGGTGCTCTGCCTTGTGGATTGCATGCAGAACACGGAATGCCACATCACCTGCCCACCCTCTCAACAATAGTGAATTGTCATTTGGGATTTGCACACACAAACAAAAACTAAGACCTACAAGCACTTATCTGCCCACATGGCATTGCAACAATGGCCAGGTCTAGTGTGGTTGGCTGCCCAGAGATAGACAAAAAGTCTGAAGACTGTGTGTCCAGGATGTTGGAATGTGAACACCCTAATCTTCAAATACCAATAGCAGTTCCTATTTAAGAAACTGGGATTGTGGCAATAAGAATACCTCAAAAACTGGCTCTGTGCTCTACTCTAGACATCAGTTCTCTTCACCATTCAAGAGGGACCTGCTATACTATATGATGGTATTCTGTATCATTATTGGAAGCCAGGTTCAGTCAACTAAATCTAAGGATGTCTATAGTGAAGAAGGTTTTCCAACTGGATTAGTCAGAGAAAGACACACAACAGAAAGACACCACAAAACATTCTCCAGAAATCTGCAGAAGAAAGTTTTGCAATGTCCAATGCAACTGTAAGACAAACTTTAGTAATGCATTATGCAAAGGGAAGACTACCTGTGCCACCTGCCACATCCAGATGTTGCATGCCAGGAAATGGATGCAACTTTGAAACAAGTCTGTACTGCCATCAGCAAGGGGAAATTGTTTAACATGATACAAAAATATGGATTTGGCAACATGCTGACAAGGAAGAGTTTTGCAAGGGCAAAGACTGATGTAAAATATGGATTCGGTGACAGGCCCACAAGACAGAGTTTTCCAAGGGCAAAGACTGATATAAAATATGGAGACCTGTCTTTCCACAGCCGGTGCAGGCCCATGCTCATGAGGTCATTCATCAAGTCATAGGTGCCTGCCACATTTGTAAAAACATTGCCCACAAGCTTCGATTTCTCATTTTCTGGCACCTCCCTGTAGCCTGGACAATCATCACCAGAACATGTTACCAATGGAACATTCTCAAAGGAGAAAAAGAAACATGGATGGCAATCATTTCAACTGGTATTCTTCTACCTTTCAATTCTGTGAGTTCATGCAGAGTTTCACCCCATGGAACTGCACACTGCATGTTTCCCTCGTTTCTCACAAAGTCTTGTAAAAGGAAACCCATGGATCATCATCATCATCATCACAACACAAAAAATCCTTGAAATCTAGACAAACATATTCTTTGTGCGTAAAGAGTTGACAATTTCTTTCTTGCATCCAGACACAAAGTTCGTTCACCCAATTGGGTTGGCATTCAGGTAACTGGAATTGCGAGAATTTGTGATCTCATATAGATGATGCCAGCAAGGTGAATGAACCATCATCAATCACCATTGTAAGATTCTGAGCAAGAGAAAATGCTCGACTTTCTCTCTGTGGGCTTGGCAGCAGGCTCCAACCCTAATAATAATGATCCTGGAGAAGCTCAAATCGCAGTCCCTCCCAAAACCAAGCTCTATTCAAGCACCCAACATCGCAGATTCCTGTTGCTCCAATTTCAGAAACAAAAAGTTCTCCAACAAGTATTCTACTCTACCACTGACGATTTTTACAGCAGTGCTGCTGCACCATTGATCCAGAAGCACCCAAACCCATAGCTTTCAGGTTCTCATACTTCACAAGGGCAGAGAGCTGCAGGTTATGGGAAATTTTCTCTTCCTCTTCTTCACAGTTGCAAAACAGCGAGACCCAAAATCAAAGCAGACGACGGTGAGTACCTGGGCCAAGCTCTCACCAAAATTCGTGAGCTTCGGATCCGAACTTGAAGTGTGGTCGTGCGCCACAGAAAATCGACGAGCTTGCATTGAAAAGATTCGCCATGATTGCCTCCCCATCCTCCTCGTCGCCGCCATCGTCGTCATCGTCCCCCTTTTTTTTTGGCTCTGTTTCGTCTCCTGTCCAATCTCGTGCAAGTGCTTCTTTACACCTGAACTCTCGCAACTTCCAGATCGTGAGCAAAGCCAGACTACTGTTCCTCCGTGTTTAGGGTTTAAGGCTCAGCGTGGAAGCCGTAGTAGTGTGAGTACCAGGTTTGCTTCCTTTTTCAGTTTCCATGGAAGATGATGATATGGGTGTGATATCTGCATGCTTCTGGTCAACACACTACATGTCTGGATATTGCCCACGACCATGCGGTAGCAGCTTGCAAAACGTCATTATTTAGAAATTCTGCAAGAGAACCGCCTGTTGAGAAGCACTGGAAAAGAAGAACCTGGGCAGACACAATAGGGGGACTGGAAGTGCTGCTGGCTGTGATTCTCTGCTTGCTCCTCCACAAGTATGCTTTCCCAACTCTCAGCTTCCTTTGCGAACCTCTTTTCTCTCTGCTTCAAGCTGAGTAAGCTTCTTCAAGATGCCAGGGCATTCAGCTGCTTCTTGTGTGTAAAAGCCTTGTGAAAAGCAGCACCAGTAAATCTGTATTGCATCCCAGTAGCCAACACCATGACATCTCTTCCTGAGTCTTCTTCCTATCGCTTACAGGAATACAATAGAAACACAGGATGCAGATTTATTTGTATAATAATGGGTTGCCTGAATTGTGGGAAGATTGTCCCACCACTGTTTTGAGCTCCATGAAGTCAGTAGGGGAGTCATGAATGGCAGCTTGTCATTGCTGTTCATGATGAAGCTAGATGATGGGTCTGACGCCTTTGTTTGCCACGGTCAGCAAATCTGTATTGCATCTCAGTAGCCAATATCATGACTCCTTCCTGAGTCTTCTTCCTGTTGCTTACAGGAATGCAACAGAAACTCAGGATGCAGATGTTTGTAGAATCGGAATATTGCCTGAAATTGTGGGAAGATTGTCCCGCTACTGTCAGGAGCTCCATGAAGTCCTCGTGAATGGCAGCTTGTCATTGCTATCCATGTGGAATGTAGATGATGGGTTTGACACCTTTGTGTGTGATTCTCTCACAAGGTTACTATGACTGCACTCAATTGTGTTGGGCTTACCTTCAATGTGTGGTCTGTGGAGATGTCCCTGCAAATCTCAATGATATGCATGCACTTGTTGTCGATCCTGTTACCTTCAATGTCTTGTGGAGATTTCTCTGCAATCATCTCAGATGATGGTCTGACACTTTTTGTGTGTGACTCTCTCACAAGGTGATGATTGCACTCGTTGTGTCATCTTACAGTCATGTTGTTTGTGGAGACTTCCCTTCAAATCTTGTAGATATTATGCATGCACTCATTGTCATGTTACCTCCAGTGTCGTGTGTGGATATTTCTCTGCAATCTCATAGATGTGCATCCAGGTAGCCACCAGTTACTTACTGGTGTGCTTAGAAGGAGATATTCAGGGTGCAAGAGGCATCAACCACTATCCTCTATGTAGACAGCTCTTGTTTTTTCATTTTTTTCCTGTCAAAAAAAGATGAGGGTATTACACCTACTCCGTAAGAGTGGGAGGGTTCTTATGCCTATAAGTAGGTGTAAGATCCATAGCACACTTAAGGAGTAGGTGTAAGAACCCTCCGTCTCCTATGCCTCATGATCTATGTATGTTTAGGTCAATGTTAGCATTTGCCTCGTGCTTTACAATGGGTGAAGCCCTAGGGTACGGCATTCCCAATATAAGCAGCCCAAACATCCATTTTCAAAGAAATAAGTGTGTTTCTTTCCACAGAAAAGCCATGTATTTTTGACAGAAAAGACTTTGTAGAGACTCATGCCCAAAGGGTACAAGGTTCTTAATATTACTAAGGTGTCTTACCACAAAGAATATGTGATCGCATACTCAGAGCTCTCAAAGTTTCCATGGAATTTGTTTGTGAATTATTTTGAGTTGCCATGAACTTTAAGCTCAAGGGAACTGTGGGTACATGACAAATTCCATACTCTGAATAAGAAATGAAATCAATTGTACTGCTGAGCACAGACACTGTTTTGGTGTTGACTGTTTTGATGCGTCTTTTGTGGTTCTGCTATTCATGTACTACAGTGGAACTTTAATTAATGTTTATCGACAATTGAGAGATGGGCTTCACTCTGGATGGATCTGGCCCTGGTAGATCCATTGTCACCTTACAGAACCCTGCTCAACCCAGAGGGGTTACCCACATTTGGCAGCATCCACAAGTGCAGTATGCAAGATGGATGTTATGTGGACAAGAAACACTTTTCTGTTGTATTCAGGTTCCACAGCTATACATAGTGGCTAGCTATGTACTAACCATCCACATGCCTCTACCTACCTAGTAGCTACCAAGTTTGGAAGCCTTATCAACTGCACTATGCATTTGAATGTTCTGACATTGCAGCTAAGGAGTTTCTGAAGTCTATTGGTGGATCATCAACCAACTTTGACTCATCTCCTTGATTTTGCAGTGGATTCATCGCACCATCGACTCACACTTGAGTCATGCCGGTGGCATACAGTGACCTGCTGCAGCAGCAGAGTGCTGGCAACAACTTGGGGTGGAAAGGTTCGACCAATTGCAGCAGCAGCAGGTGGTCAGAGAGGGACACTTTGGCGGCAATTCTTTTCAGATCCTTTGCAATGGTGGGATTGTAGATTGGAGAAGGTGGATGTGAATTATCCAGATTTCAAGCATAAGAAAACACAGCATGGACTCTGGATTGAGGATCAATGAAACCCTCTGTGGGTGCGAGCAAAGTTGGCTTCCATGGCACCAGGCACAGTACAATTGGACAACTTTTCATGGAATAGAAGGCTTGTAATCTATGTTAAAGCTGGGCAACATGAGAAGGCAGTTGAGCTTTTCCAAGAAATGCAACAAAAAGGCACAGCTCCTGACACATTCACTTTTGTTCCAGTGCTCAATGCATGTGCTAGTTTAGGAGCACTTAAAGAGGGCAGGCAGGTTCATGAACAGATAATTCAAAGTGGTTATGAGGCTGATGTCTTTGTGGGGTGTAGCCTAGTTCACATGTATGCCAAATGTGGGAGCATGGAGGATGCACAGAGAGTGTTCAACAAGATGCCATCTAGAGATGTGGCCACTTGGACTGCCATGATATCAGGACATGTGAAATGCGGTCAGGCACAGAAGGCACTTGAAGTGTTTCAACGAATGCAGCAGGAAGGTGTGTGGCCAAACTCTGTTACTTTTGTGGGGGTGGTAAATGCATGTGCCAGTCTAGCTGCACTTGAAGAGGGCAGGCGAGCTCATGAGCAGATCATTCAAAGTGGATGGGATTTAAATGTCTTTGTGGGAACTAGCGTGGTTGACATGTATGCCAAATGTGGGAGCATGGAGTATGCTCAGAGAGTGTTCAACAAGATGCCATCTCAAGATGTGGTCACTTGGTCTGCCATGATATGACATGTGAAATGTGGTCAAGGCCAGAATGCACTGGAACTATTTCAACAAATGCAACAGGAAGGTGTGTGGCCGAACTCTGTTACTTTTGTGGCAGTGCTGAATGCATGTGTCAGCATAGTTGCACTTGAAGAGGGCAGGTCTGCTATGAGCAGATCATTCAAAGTGGATGGGATTCAGATGTCAAAGTGGGGAATTGCTTGATTGACATGTATGCAAAATGTGGGAGCATGGAGGATGCACAGAGAGTGTTCAACAAGATGCCATCTCATGATGTGGTCTCTTGGAATGCTATACTTGGAGGATGTGCCACACATGGCCATGGTAATGAAGCTCTTAAACATTTTGAACAGATGTGTGAAGAAGGTGTACAGCCAGATGATATCACTTTTCTTTGTCTTCTGTCATCTTGTAGCCATGCAGGTCTGGTGGATGAAGGTATGCGTTGTTATGCGTCAATGACTACAGTTTACATGGTTTCTGCAAAATTGCAACATTACACCTGCATGGTCGACCTTCTTGGCTGTGCTGGCTATCTACAGGAGGCAGAAAATATGATCAAGACAATGCCCCATAAATGGCATGTGATTGTGTGGAAGGCTTTACTTGGCGCTTGCAGGATTCATGGTAATGTGGAGATGGGAGAATGTGTTGCTAAACAGATTAGAATTGGAGCCTGAAAATGCTTCAGGCTATATGCTGCTATCAAACATCTATGCTGCTGCTGGCAACAAGCATCTCTGTGAGAAAGTTGAACAGCAGGGAAAGGAAAGAGGTGTGAAGAGACAGCTGGGCCACACCTGTATTGAAGTGAATAATCAGGCACATACATTGTAATAGATGATCAAAACCACCCTCAGATGATTGAAATCTGTGCAGAACTGAATAGATTGTCATGGCTCATGTGTGGTGTGGGTTATGTGCCATATACTAAACTTGTGCTGCATGATGTGGAAGAAGAAGAAAAGGTGTTTCATTTGTGTCAGCATAGTGAGAAACTGGCAATTACATTTGGGCTCACTAAGACAGCTCCTGGTACTCCACTCGGAATAATAAAAAATATGTGGGTTTGTGAAGATTGCCTCTCTTCCAGAAAGTTCATTTCAAAAATAGTTGAGAGAGCAATCATGGTGAGGGATGCAAATCACTTTCATCAAATTGAGGATGGTGTTTGTTCTTGCATGGACTATTGGTGATGCCAGTAGTCTGTCTTGTCAATCACTGTATCAATTTCATTTTGTGTGGAGCATGTCTAGTGGTATCTTAACACCACCAAAGTCAGACACAGTTATCAGATTGTGGTACCACTGAAAAGGTGGCCATGGAGCTTCCCTGGTAATTTTGATTTCCTGACTCTTACCATCTGTACTACTTAGGTCCAGTGCCTCTTTCCTGTTATGCACAGAGTTAATGTGGAAACTGGGTGGAATTTGAGACTATGACAACATTTCCAAAGGTTTCTGCCACAGTAGATCTTTGCCTCTTCCTTCCTCCAAAAAAATCATTGATCAGAGTTGTCAATTTGCTGTTGTGCCTTATGAGTGGGCCATTTCAGCAAACTCTTCTGTGGACTCTGAAGCTACCTCCCTCTCAGGGTTTTCTCCCCACAGCTGGAAAAAGTGGGGATTTTATGGTAGGCAGTCAGTACTATACATGTTGCTCTGGATGATCCCTGAATGTGTGTGTGTTGTTTATCAAGTTCCTTCCAAGTTTTTGGTTTGTTTTCTCTGTTCTGTAGAGTTTGGGTTCCTCTTCTTCATGCTTGCTGATTTGTCACTGTTATGTCATGGATCTGAAGTTCGTTAACACTAAATAAATTCTTTGCAGTCTTTTTGAATATGAAAGGCTTGGTAAAAGGCATGGTCATTTGGTTCTTTCCCCTAGGATTTGTAACTAGCCTTCTTGCAAATTCTTTGTAATGATGAGTTTATTGAGTCATGTCTTGTGGGAAGAACTACACATTCACTCGGGTCTACAACACCTTAACCCTAAAAAATCAGCTTAATCTTAAGGTATACAAATTGTTGTGTATAAGTAAATGAGGTAATCTGAGTTGCAATTATGTCTAAAACTAAGTAAAGTTGATGTCAAATATATATCATGGCAGATTTGACATCATGCAAATGAAATGAATCACAGGAATGAAATTGAATTTCACAAAATACTTCACTTCGATGGCACATCTGACCCACCAACTTTCTGTTGAAGGATTAAGAACGTAGAAGGTGTTGAAAATGTGGTACCTATTTTTCAGCATTGTCAGAGTGTTTTTTGGCTTTCTGCAATTGTGCTACTTGTGGTTTGAAGTATCAAGTCTACATGGTGATGGTAAAGCCAAGGTCTTGTGCAGTGTTGAAAACATGGTTCATCTGCCCCAAACTATTTGTCCACGCCTGCAAAAGTGAAATTGAACTGAATAGTGAGATGTCTGAAATCTACAAATCACAGATTTATAAGGAAATTTTAACAAATTAGATCATTTCTTTCAAGGTTGTTGACAACATGTTGAAGGCCAAAATGCAAAGAATATTGTATAAGATGATGTCGCAAACAAAATGCATGGTTGTAACAAAATGTCCAACTTCATATCAACCATTGCACATAATACATTAAGAAGACTTTGAAATTCTAGTCCTCCCAAATTACCTAAGGAGTACCCATATAAAATTGTACTTTTAGCATACACAACATCATGTTGGCGTCAAACCAATTATATGATGTTTAGCATCATAGATATCAAGTAGCATGGAGAAGCATGGAATTTTTTAATGTGAAACTTTCCGATTGAAACAAGTCCCCAACACATGATCTCCCAAGTTAGTCATTATCCCAAAAGGCTCATGGAAAGTTAGACAATTTAATGCTTTTCATATAGTCTAACTTTGATTCAATACCGAGTATTTGCACATTTTGTGAATTTCTTGGAAGGAAGACATTGGCCATAGAAGGAATTTGTGCATTTGTTAAACTTAGGTTTTCCATAGAAGAAGACACAAACAAGGAATATGGCAGATCCAGCAAAGATCTATAACCAACCAATCCACAAGCCGACATGAATGGTGGATTGATCTACGGATAATGGAGCAACTCCATTCTCTCTCAGTGAACAAGTATGGTGGATTGATCTAGGGATCAGTAGTTTTTTTGGGGGGGAAATATTTGTTGTTTTTTCAACCAAAAAAAATTGGGATTTTTCTTTAGTGTAAATTTGACTAATTTTGGTGATTTTTGTTGAAGAATTTGCCAAATTTTCAATATAACAAAATTGAAAAACTAGCCCTACTCTAGGGGATAGTGGATCTGGCAACAAGACAGTCACCTTCATAAGCCTTCTCTTCCTGGGGATTCTGGAATCTTGAATGGGTCACAATTTGCTTTCCAAAAAGCAGAGAGAGATGCGGGATACAAGTAGCCAATTTGACATTGGAACCAGTACTTCTTCATCCCGCTACTCCCGGACTTGTACCACATGTGAACTCAATATGAGAGTAGTAGTCATAAGGGAATTTAAAGAAGTGTGGTAGTGTAACAGAGATGAAGGAATTGTTTTGTCTTTTGTTTTATTACTTTGTTTAATCTTTCAAATATACATTGAACGGGTTCAGATGTTATATGACCTTGTTGGTTGGTTGAGTGGCTGGGTTCATGGTATATTCTTAAGAGAAAAAGTCGCACTGCTGATCACCACTACAAAGATGAGCAACGTGAAATTTTGAGGAGTGATTGTGCAGAGAACCCCAAAGTTCAGATGCTTTGGTTGTCAAGGTCTTATAATATTCACTAGCATCAAAATGTAATGATGTTTGGAATTGGACTACAAAGGCGCGCATCACAATCGACACAATAGAGATATCCGTAAAGTCAGGAAAAGACAGCACGATCGAGTATCCTGAGTTTGGTCATACATAGGGTGAGATTAAAAAAAAAAAACCTGCAAAAAAGTACATTAGCATTCAACAGGGGGTGAAACTCAGAAAACCATCATCAATGGTTCCTGAGTTTCACCCTGTCTTTCTTTTTTCCTGAGCGCCTCCACTGCTGCTACATAGATTTTCACTGCTCCTACCTGTACAGCTACTATAATTCCTCTCGAACCTTGTGCATTAAATGCTGAGATTCAGCATTTCGTACTGAGATAAAGCATTTCATACCGAGATTTAATAAAATTTCCTTGCTTGACTGTGATACCACTAAAAGAAGGGTTAGGGGGTGAAAGGAGGCCCAAAGAAAGGGTGAATTTGCCGATATCTCTCTAATGTGCAACTTACACAAGGAGCTATATATACAAGTACTAATGATTTTTTTTTTGCCCCATTTGCAAAGTTGCTTCCATATTATTATGCCTCCAAGAAAGATGGCTCAAATGCTGTGGTTTTGTGGAATCAGTAGAAGCAGATTTCAGTTCTTCGGAATTGGTAGAAGCAAATTCCAGTTTCGCAGAATCAGTAGAAGCAGATTCTGGTTTGTTGGGATTGGCGGCTAGTTCTAGTTCTGGAATTTTCTTTAGTAAAAAATGGCATAATCTTCTTGTGGTGCTGACTTTTGAAATTTTTTCTTATGGCGTATTAGTTATTCCATCTCTTCCCCCTTGTATTTGAGATTCCAATCCTCTAGGAGCTAATTCCAAAAATTAATTTGTAGGGTTTAAGCTTGTTAATGTTGATGAGGATTGGGTTGAGATCAAATTTGTTCACTATGATTAATAAAGGCAATATTATTAAGCAAACAATATTAAATCTTGTATGGTGCAAAACCAATGGTTTTTGAACTTTTGGAGGTATGTTTTTCTCGCCTTGGGAAACCACATAAATAAATAATCTCTCATGGAAAAGAATTTGGTCTTTTAATGTTATTGTGTCCAAATAGCATGATTCAATTAGTGTTTTTCTATAGTTTTAGCTTAGTTTTAGCTGCCTTTTACCTTGTTTCATCCAACTTCTCCAATTTTAAGGATACGCCTGTCGAGACTCTAACTAGGGCAAAATCTTGGGATCTTTGTGAATTGGTGGTGGATAGCAAATATTTTATAGGCACCATTGGGTGGAGTCCATAAACCAATTCAAATGGAGTATAGTTTATTGTCACCTTGAAGCTTGTCTTTTAGGTGTAAAGGATTGTAAGGAGATATTCATCCCAATATGTCAAATTTTCATTGATCAATTTTGTCAACAATAGGCCAATTATCTTGTTGGTTGATTTTGTTAGGATATTGCCTTACGAATAATAGGTAGTCGACTGGCGTGTTTTTATCAAGAAACAAATAGTGAAATTTTCAACTATTGCATTAATAAAATGTAAATCTTGATCACTCACCAATGTGAGTGGGCATCCAAATTTCACCAATGTGAGTGAGCATCCAAATTTGGTAAGGATGAAATCATAGATGAATTTTGTTGTGATTATTGTTGTATTTGTTCAAAGTGCTTTGGCTTCCACCCATTTGATAACATGATTGGTAGCCACCAAGATATATTTATTTTTAATATATCAACCAATAGGCTTGATGGGGCCAATAAAATTCAACCCCCACTTCATGAAGGGTTTAAGGATCACCTAATTTTTTTGTAGGTGGGCAAAACACACCTCGCCAAATTAAACTCCATTGCTCAAATCCCAACTTGGAGAACCTCCAAATAAATTTTACAATGTCGAAACTGGGAATGAAAATTCTCTTCCAAAAGAAAAACTACATAACATTGGTTTGGACTTTCAATGAGGTGATTGAGGGTGAATAGGTACCCATCTTCTTAAGAAAAAAGACGGGGGAAGAAAGGGGGGATCCGAGCTTCATTGCATTGAAACATTCCCCTAGAGTAGTAAAGGCTCAAAGGGCTGAAAGAAGAGTCTACAAAAGTGCTGGATGAACTAGATTTTCAACACCATTAATGTTGATGTCATGCTATGGAGGGCAAGTGCGAAAAGTTTTTTTTTGCTTTGGGGGTGGTCCAAAGGTTTTGTCCCAAAAATGCACCAAAAAAAAAGGGTTCAAGTTCCAAAGTAGCTAATATTTAGCTCAATCCATTGAAATCCTTGAAGTTTTTGGCTTTGAGACATACTTTTGAAGGAACCTCCCAAAATGTTGCATCATGGGTATCAAAGATTGTATTAATCAAACCTAAAATAAACCAAGAGAAAAGGAGGAAAAGAGATTTCTTACTTACCATTTATCTATACAATCATGTGGACATGCCCACAAATTTTTGGAATTAATTTTTTGTACACTTTTTTTAAGGTGGTGTGGCCTTTCCAAATGCCAAAAAAGCAATAGGGAACAATCACATGGCCTCATGCAACTTTATAGTGTTAAGTTCTAAGTACAAGAGAGAAAGACAAGGCTTTTTCCCATCCAAGTTGTAAACCTTTTGACAAAATTTGTGGTGGATGCACAAGTAAAGGTCTAAAACTCTTTGTACAAATTAATGATGAAAAAAATGACAAAGTGTTGGAATGCATACTATGTGAATTGCTTGCAATTCACATATCTCGCAAAAGAATGCCCATGGCCCAAAGCCTTTTGCACATCTTATATTAGGTGTTTTACTAGGAATTATTGAGTTTTGAGTCCCTTTTGTGCTTAGAAATTCAAGGAAAAAATAAAATTAAGGAAAATGGATATCATAGAAGAAAAGGTAAAATTTTGGTCCTACTTTATGGTTCAAAAAACATATAAACTTTGTTAAGTTGCATTACAATAGGTACTCAATGGCACATGTCACATTAATAACCATTATAAACATTAGTGTGGTCTATGTGTTGGTGGGTCCAACTAATTTCTCCTTTTTTCAACATTTTTTGTATTTTAATTGAATTTTCAATGACAAACTTTATTCAAAATTCAATATTTTCTACACCTTGGGTCTAAAATTCGCCCTAATAAAAATCCTAACCATGGAGTGATGTCTCACAATACCAAGAGTGGGATTTAGTTTTGAATTTATTGAATTTTCAACAATAAACTTGTTCAAAGAAATTGTCTAGCTTAATGGATTGATCCTATCCAAATATTAAATCATAGCCTTTGAATGTAGATGAAACATTTCTGAGTTAAATATAGTCACTAGGAGGGCTTCACTCAAGAAGTGAAGGTACCAATGTAGGTGTTGGTTCATCATGGCCATTTTCATTCACATTGCAAGGGGTCATTAAGAGACCACTAGTCCATCACTCTTGACCACCATAAAATTTCAGATTTTCCAAAGTAGCTTTCGCATGAGCTTGGTGCTTAGAGCCCTAAATTTTGGATGAAAATATTGGATGAAATGTGGATAAAAGGAATGAAAAGAAGACGGGTTCATTATTGGATGAAACTTTATGGATGAAAATGTTTTGAAATGGTATATCACAACTCACCTGCTCTCTTTTTGTCTTGTTTCTCACATTTAAAGAGTATCATAGTCTTTCATTTCTCTACATAGATGGTTCACAATAAGGTGTTGATCCAAAAAGTGAACATACAAAATGGACCAAGTGATGATGAAGAGGAGAAAAAGGAAGAAGAGGAGGATTACAATAGCTTTTCAAAGGAGGAAGAGGATGACACCGATGAAGAGGAGAAGGAAAAAAGGACGGCAACTAGAACCCAAAAAAAGGAGGTGAAGAAGGAAAGGAGTCAATAGAATTCATGTTGACCGATTATCCATTGAAAATGTATGTACACCTTAAATCACCTAGTTATATAGACTTGAACAACTTGACTAGAATCTAGTAATATCAAAGACCATGAAATAAGAGTTCATGATCATGCCTTTTTTTAGGCTCCAATATGTGTAAGCTACATGTTATTTGATTCAAGGTGTTGATACAACCCAATTTTAAACTCACATTTCAAGTTTTCTACTTTTCTTTGACATGAGTGATTGAAGTTGAACTAAAGGATGAACAATGTTTTTCTCTCTCTTGTGTGTGTTGGTTATGCAAAATAGATTCCATCCCAATTTTTTTTCAATTCTTATGCATGATTTGAATATGGAAGAGTGAAAAAGATTGGTGAGAAATGTGTTTTACACAATTACCATGTGCAGATTAAAACCCAACTCATGTAATCTTCCAATTATGGATGCAATCATTTTTTTAACATGGTTTTCATAAACCAAAAAATATTATATAAATACATGATGTCACCTTCCTTGAATAATACAATATAAATCCCATAGTAGGTATTATTAACATTGTATTTCAAGACTTGCACATGTGCAATGGTGCAATAACAAATGGTGTGTACAAATAACAAATCAAATCTAAAATCAATTCGAAAGCACATCATGAACTTTTCATATTAAATGGCAAACACATATGTATATTCAATTTTTACACATGTATGAAAGCCAATAAAACCAACTATTGGGTTAAAGCACATATAAGGGGATTATTTCAATTATCACAATTGCAATTTTTTTAGATCGTACATGAATTAAAATGTGAAGCCATATCAAATATTAATATTATCAAAATTTTAATTATATAAGTTATAATTGATTTTTAAAAGGATCATAATTTAAAATGTGGATGAATTCTATGAAAAGAATGGATTTAATGAACTTGTGAAATGACGACACGAAGTTTGTCACATAATGAAAAATGTGGATTCAAAAAATATGTCATAATAATGTTAAAATAAAAATTTAAAAATAGACCATCATCAAATGAGGAATTTAATAATAACATGCATTGAAACTTTCTTAATTTTCAAATATTTGATTTTTAAAAATTTTAAATGCAAAGATTCTTTTCATTTCATATCATCTATAGTCCATTTCACATTGAAATATTGAAACAAGTTCACATCAATTTTTGGACCATTCACATGTATAATGATATCTAAAAGATGGCTTGCCAATAATTTTGATAAAAATATAAGGAATAATTATAGTTTTATATTTTGATAATTATTGTAATTGTAAGAACTTAAACTAATGTAAGATGTAGAGTTTCAAAATGTCAAAAGTGAATCACCTAACCATGTTTATACAATGTTGTATTAACCATAGTAAGCCTACCCATTAGAATTGTTTGTTATAATAGTTTTATTTTTTTCATTCATATTCAATGTAGGTTGATTGATGAAATCATTGCTCTTGATCACAAAACATCTCAATTTTGCAAATGAAATAAAAATGTTTCCAAGGTATAAATTTTTTTTATTTTCTTCAACATTGTCAACATGGTCACAAAGTCAAAACAAATGCAATTACAAATTGCCCCAAAAGTCACTTTGTATCACTAGTACAAAAATGGGTTGCAATACACTAGCTTAAATGATTATGCAATGTTAGAAGTGAAATAAATTCACCCCACCTTAATGATTTCACCTTGCCTAAAATTATGTCATTATACAATCATTAGTCATTATGTAATCATCATGGTTCATTACTAGTTGGCATAATTCACTATTAATTGAAATTCTTCATTATAATTATGTTTATTTGATGTTTTAAATACCCTTGGATATTATACCCTAGGTTATTATTGGTTATTCTAGGTTATTTTCAACTATTATAGGTTAATTCACTTTATGTTATTATAGGTTATTCCACCTTCAGTTTTTTAAGTTATTAATCCTAGGTTTGTTTTGACTATTCTAAATTATTTCATTTTAATCTATCTTATGTTATTGTATTTTAGGTTGTGTTATTGTACCTTATGTTTCATTATTCTACCTTTAACTATAATAGGTTATTATAACATATGTTATTATAAATTATTATACCCTAGGCTATTTTAGGTTATAATTTAAGGTTTTTTTGTTATTTTTGGCCATTATAAATTAACCTACTTTAGGTTTATATTATAAATTATACCTTATAATAAACAAAGGTTATAACCTAAAATAGTTTAAGGTGGAATAACCTAAACTATGTAAAAATAACCTCGAGTTGAAAATAACATAAGGTAAAATAACCTAAAATAACCTATAATGGAATAACCTATAATGGCCAAATTTAGCTTAGGGTAAAATAACTTAAAATAAAAAAGTGTGGAATAGCCTGAAATAACCAAAAATAAACTAGGGTGGAATAACCCAAAATAACCAAAAATCATTTAAGATAAAATAACATAGAATAACCAATGGTGGAATAGTAAAAAATAGCATAAGATAGAATAGCCTAAAATAAGGTGGAAAGGATTTAAATAGTAAAAAATAGCCTGGAGTAAAATATCCTTAAAATAACCTATTTGCAATACTTAAGAATACCCTACAATTATCCTAAAATCCTAGCCTATGGTAACATATAAATTTGGGTAGCTTACATTAACCTGAAAATAACCTAGGGGGGTGAAACCACATTATGGGGGCACCAACTTGGGTAGTTTCATTATAGGTGCATAAAATGTACACTTCCAAAATGTGTTGTGTTTTAAGTTTGGGTTTAAGGTTTTTCTTTTAGTGTTTCGGCTTTATATATTTATTTTCACAAAGTTAATATTATCTAATATCATTTGAAAAAAAAATTAAATTTAACTAATAATGGGTATATTTATGGTATATATAGCATAGTAGAACCCATTTTTTTATAGACTACACTAATTTTTGGTTTGAATTATTCAACCAAAAAGAATGTTAAATTAAAATTTTAAAAATGGTCCACCTCACATTTCTTGTCATCTTTTATTTGAAAATAATTGTTTGTCAAAAAATTTATTTACCACATACTTATGGTCATCACCTTGAAAAAATCGATTAGTGATATGATAATTACCAAACTCTTCCTATGGCTCATAAACTTATTCCAAACATATGGAATCACAATGTTTAATAGATACTACAAATTCCATAAAAATTCAAAATCATTTCAATCATTTCAATCATTTTTGGAATATATTTTCAGTTTTTAGTACTTTGTGACGTATATATTTATTGCATAAATATATTTTAACATCACATCATATGAAATAAAAATATATAGTTTCTTGGCACTTTGACTTCTTTGGGTTTTGATCTACCATAATATGCAAAACATTGTGAAAATATTTCATAATAATGACATGGTTGAAGTTCAAACATGGGACCCTTCAAAAATAGTACAATGTGACAACAATCCTGGCCCCTTTCTTAGTGTGTTTTCACCTAGGGTAGGCTATCAATATCCTAGCTTAAATAAGTATGTAAGGTATGATAACAAGGTTTTCAATACATGTTACCTACCAAAATGTTCACAAAAAAACCGAAAACCATTGACTTCCATATATGAAAAAAAAAAATGCCACATAAAATAGCTTGTCAATGTGAACTAACACATCTTATATTAATATGTCTTTATTGGTTCAATTGTCCTATTTTTTTTAATTTATAAAGAACCTAATCATTTCTCCCACACCTTTCAATTAAGCTAAAGCCCTTGGTTAATGTTCATGCCCCTTCTTCCCACCCTTGCAAACCTTCCTCCAACTTGCAAGTTTGGAAGTAGGAAATAGATCTACAACTTGGAATGCAAGTGGCATGAAGGTGATGAAATGGGATGACTTTGTGTTTAATTTCTTGATAGATTGGTTTTGGAAAAGTTTGGCCAAAAATTCAACAATGTCCATGGAAAGATTGGATTGTGACATTTTTAAATTTGCAACTTAGTAACAATGTTTGGAAGTAGTTAGTAGATGAAAGTGAATGTTGGTATTATTTTCTCCTTTTAGTTATTAAATGTCAACATGATGTATATCTTTTGGAGTGGAAAGTAGATAAGTCTTCCAATGTTGGTCCTAAAAGCTACACTTTGACCATTGGATGTATGAGTTTGATTGAAAGCTTTAGAGTTGGAAATGATCCATGGCAATTATCTTGGAAGAAGGACATGGTTGCAAAAATCATTTAAATGCTTGAAACCCCAAATGAAGCGAGGTTAGCTAGTTCCATTTGTATGCCAATTTCATTATTTTCCTTTCAAATGTTTGAGAGATTCAAATGAAAATGAAGCAACTTAGCTCTAGTTGTAGGGTTTACTTATTAAACATGTTCAAATATTTGAAAGACATGTTTTGAAAAAATTCAACAATAATAGATCTCAGGTTTTCAACCCATTTTAAACAAAGTTCACTTGAACCCTATGATCCACAATACTTATCCCCATGTGACAAATCATTTTAGTTTGACTATTAATTCATGCATTTTGAAATATGCCTTTGTTGAAGGAGTTCCAACAAACTTGCCATCTTTAATTCATTTGAAAAAGAGGCCACTTTTGTTTAGTTATTTGTCATTTGATAGTTCATTTGATTAAACTATTAGGTATTCAAACTACAATGATTGATTTCAAGATGGATTACTTATGAACAAGTGCACCATTTTTGTTCATAAAACAATGGTAGGTTTGGGATTGGGGACATGGAGGTTTATGACAACTTGGTTTGGTGTTTCAATTGCTAGTCACAACATCACCACAGCTAAAATGATACTTAGTATTATTCAAGAATAGATTTTGCATAAAAACAAATTAGTTTCAAGGTGTAAAAAAATGACATTCCATAGAACCACATCAACCTTGCAATTGTGGATGGAGGCTTGACAATCTTGACATCATCATTAGTAAACATGACTTTTAATGCTTGTGATGAATTTTTTGTTGTAACGGTCTACATGTTGTTATATTGTTGCACATTTATGTACTTTAACTTTTTTTTGATTTTAGTAATAAGCTTTAATCTATGATCACATTTGTATTTGTGAACACATTGGACCTTCAAACCTTTTAAATTTTCAATTAAATGATGAAGTACCACTTGTGCAATTTTCATTGCTTGTGTTGTGATGTACAACTTGGGTTGTTACATAGATTGTTCTCATGTATTAAAAACGTTTAGTTGAATTGAATGTTTTAGGCCTATATGAAATATAAAGATTGGAAAGCAAGTTAACTTCAAAGTTCTTAAATTTGACAATTGTAGGAATGTCCATTATTCCAAAACTATTACTTTTGCAATGGTAGCACTAGTATAATGTTGTCATCAAATGTATAGACATGTGGAGCTAACTATTAAACATTGTAACCAATGTTTTTTATGTTTGGAAAAAAAAAAACTTGAAATCCTTTCAAAATTATATTTTTCTTGTTTACATATAGGAAATTTTCATTTGAAATTGCATCAAAATAATGGTCAGTAAAATGTAACCAATAACAATGTCTTGTTCTAGGTTATCTAACAACTATTTACTAAAAATCTAATAATAATCTAACAACTATGCACTACAAATATATTATAATATAGTAATCTACAAATCATCCTTTAACATAAACACAATTTATCAAATCATCTTGGCAAACATTTGAACACTACTTTCTAGGCAATCAAAAAATAATCACCTAAAATGGGAAGGTTGGTTCTTGTTATTTTATTTGTCACTCACACCAAATAACATGTATTTCCAAACTAACACAAATTGGTCCTATTATTGGAACCATTATTATACATTTTTACAAGTCCAACAATCCATCATCTTTCTTCATTCCAACTTTTTTTTGAATGTCACAATCCAAACATGCGCACCTGCACACACAAAAACACAAATTCTTCTTCCTTGTCTCCAAATCTTCCCTTTTTTAAAATAGCCAATTTGAAATTTGGTATTCCATGAGTGAGAACTGAAAAATGCACATTGGATATGGGCACTACAAAGATGCCACGATGGTTCTCATATTTAATTATTCTAAAATGGAAAAAGGCATTGTTGTTCCATGATGAAAGTACATTAGGGTGGTGCAGAATGGGCAATTGGAAGTCCATTTTGAGAGTCCATATCTAGTGTATTTTGAGTTCAATGAAATTGCGCTTCCAATCAAAACATTTAAATAAAATTGAATTAATATTTTTTATGCCTAAATTAAAGTTACCCTAATTTTAAAAACAATATAAAACACCTCTTTAAATATGAGTTTTGAAAAACTCAAAAGAGATATCTACATGGACTTTACAAAAGTATGTGATTTTGAGGTCTTCATTTTGAATCCTAAAAAGAACAAAAGACCTTTTGTTATTTCATTTTTTCAACTTAAGTGTTATAAGCCCTCAAAGTTGGGTCTCCCAAAGTTATGAACATGTTTTCCAATTCCAATAAAAGAAAAAAATTCATAACCATAATTTTCTTGGATTATAAAATTAAATTCACCTTGCATTGTAAAGTCTATCTTTATTGACTATTAGATTTTTTGGTATAATGTTTTTAGAATTGGAATGATTAAAATGTAAGTTTTGGTTTCTTATATCATTTTTGTTAAATTTTTCATATACATTTGAGTTGTATACAACAATAAAACTTCATGGGGTGAAAGTTTGATTGAATGGGACCACAAAGAACAATCTCAAGGAATGGTTAAAAAACTAAAATTTTCCAAATAATATTCTTGGGTCCTTTCCTTTAAATTTTTTTAGTAATATAGATTTTTTTTACATTTTTATCCATTGCACATCAAAGTATACAACCTTAACTTTTCATTCAAATTAAAATAGGTGGGAATTTACATATTTTTATTCCTAATTTTTATGGCCTTTTTAAGAATCATGAAATTGAACTTTGAAAATTCATGATTAAATTATACTTACTCAATCAATTACCTAATAAAAAAATTCAAATAGAATATCATCTAATCTACCTTTGAAAATTATATACCCCCCACCCCACCCCCCCCCCTCCTCAAATATGTATCGGAAGTGTTCATGACCAAACAATTCAAAGAACATAACCATGTTTATTTGGTTAGGAAATGATTAGGAACATCAAAATTCAAATTATTTTTAATTTCATTAAAGTTCCAAAGTCTATACAACCTAGTTAATGTATTTAATAAAAAAGTTAATGAAAAGCCTTCTTTAAATGTTTCCTATATTTTCAAAAAATTGGATGGTTTTAATAAAATGAAAGTGTGATGTTCTTTGTTGTATCACCCAGTCATACTTTCACCACTTGAGTAACCTAAATTTTTTTCCCTTTGTAACTTCCATAAAAATACATTGTAATGTGCATTTACCCTCCAATTATAGTTATGTTTAACTCCATCAAACATTAACAACTTTTTTGCCGAACTTCAAGCACAAGATGTGTGGGATGTCCATTAGGAACAATATTTTTTGGCTAACAAGATATCCTTGAAAGCTAAACTAACACCCACATCATTAGCCAAAAACACAAACAAGTGGATTCTTTCTACACTAAGGGATTCAACAATTTCAAAAAGTGAATGTCACAAAAGGTGCAATGTAGGTGCAAGCCAAAAAAAATAAAAATTAAATGGAGATTGTACCTATAACATTCAAGGTAATGAGGAATGTGATTGTGAAAGTGCTAAAAGAAATGCATTCGATTCAAAAAGCATAGTCCAAGAAGTTGAAAAGGGATATCAAGAAGAAATTCACATGTTCTAACAATAAGGTGATGTCATTTGTTAGCAACCGAATGTGATCTTATAGATGGGGTGTAGCCACAATATAATTACCAATGAAAAGTATCACCAATACTTAATTTTTCACATTTTTAAGTGGAAAAATATAATTAATGTTTAAAATGTTTGATATATTTATACAAAATTTTCAAAAATATATAATGGGAACATTTGGTTAAGTTGAGATGAATTCAATGAGCATATACTACTTAAAAACACTTTTAAAGAATTGTAACCAATGGTTCCATTATTTAATAGACTTTAAAAAGGACTTGACATGATTTGAAAATGAGGTAACTATATAATATATGCACCATTTTATTGGGTCATGATTGTTTTTGTTGACTTGTAAATTGTGATTTTAAAAATTCTTTTTTGAACAGTTAATCCAATTATGCCAAGTCATTTTGACTAAATAGTCCATTGTTTTTTAGCAAAGCACTACTTGGAGTTGGATGTGGGTCAAATTATATTATGACTACCCCCATAGTATTAGGTGGTGTTAAGGTTTTCATTGATAAAAGATGTGACACAAAGGAAGTAGTTCTTGATGATCATATAGGCAAGGATCCTATTGGACTAAACATATTGTATTGTCCAAATGGTATATTTATAATAATAACCATTTGAAACTAATGGCCATTGTTTCAAAAAATTCTTGAAAAGCCCTTAGGAGCTCTTTCAAAATATACATGATCAAAATTACATATTAGATGTCAATGAAGGCACAATTGGTGTGAAGAAAAATAAGATCTTTCTCCATTCAATTGTTGTCTACCCTTTATCACAATGTTCAATAATATATTGTGGATTTATCTTCATAGGAGTTGTAATAATTTAATGAGAGGATCCTTGTGTGTCAAGTCCTAGAAATAATATAAAAGGTTTGACAAATCTGGGTAAATTATTAGGTATTGGGTGAAAGCATAGTTAGGTGGATAATTTGGATTATCACAATAAATTTTTTTATAATCTATAGATGAACTTAAAATGTAAAATCCTATTCAACATTAACATTCCAAAAAAATTAATTATCCATGTTGCTATGCAATTTAATGGGGATCATATTATAAAATATGAATTAATTAATTTTTTAAAAGAAGGACTCATAGTGAACTTTTAAAATATTAATGAAAATTTTAAAATCACAAATAAAATAATTTACATTTGGATTAAAAAAGAATGACATACTTAAATTTTTAAATTTTTTTAAAAAAATAGGCCACCGTCAAATGAGAAGCTTAAAAGTAAAATTCATTGAAACTTTTTCAATACAAGAAATTATTTTTCTAAAAAATCAATTTAGTAATAATAATTTGTTATTGAGAATCCATTTCATATGGAATATTTGACCAATCACATTTCTATAGATATTTATAAGCTAGTTTACCAATATTTCAACCAAAATCATAAGGTTATATCATGTTTGGGTATCTTTATTAAAAGAATTTAAATAATTTCTTACGCACAGTAGGTGAAAGCATGGTAAAATGTACACAAAAAATGAATGTTTCCAATTTGATCATGTACAATGCATATAGGAACATGAAAGGAGCATCAAAATGGGTGTAAGTACAATAGAAAAAATCTGAACTTGTGTTCAACGAGAGAATCTATTTACAAAATTGCTTTTTTAAATGAATATAAAAAGTAGATTTAAAGTAGATTCCAAAAAATAATAATAATTTGGGTTTGTTGGCACTTTAACAAAAAAAAACCAATTCAATATGTATATATTCAGTTAGGATTAAAAATATATTATATTTTAAAAGTTCAAATCAAAATTGTGTTCTACTTTCTATTTGTTAAAACTTACTTCAAATTTTGTATTTCGCAAAAGTTCACACTATAAAAGTAAATTGCAAAAGCTACTTGTATTTTAAAAAACTATTTTCAACTTATTTTTACAATGTGGAATTTGAAAATTAATGTAGAATAAAAAGAACTATATTTTATTTAATCATTTATGTAAACAATTCAATGTATAATAATTTTATGATGGATTTTTTTTGTTATTTTCAATCTATTTGCATTTAAACTTAACAAGGTAAATTCATTACATATTTTACTTTGCTTACCTTTAATTCACAATAAAATGGATGATTCTAAAACCACATTCCCAAGGCTTCAAGTGAGGAACAAAATGGATTGTGACCTTAACCATTTGCCCATCATTAGGCTCAATAGCATGATTACCCATAATCATGGAGATGAAGCATATAATTAATATTTTAATGAAATTTTAAAGATCCCACCATCACAATTGATCCTTGTGATTATTTATAACTTTGGTGTAAACACCAAATTTTTAATTGTAAATCCTTTTTCGACACCTTCCACAAAATTCATTCTTTGTGCATCTCATGTAATGGTCCAAAACCCTTGCTTTAAAAATTGTGGGTCCAATTATGTTAATGGGAACCAACCCTACTTTCTTAGGTGATTGTTTAGTTTTAAATTTATCAAAAATTTATTAAAATTTTATCATTAAAAAAATACTATTATGTTAAGGTTTATATTTTAAATATATTTTAAATTAAAAATTATCAAAAATTTCAAGTCATTTTACAATCCAAGTTTTCTACTTAACAACATTGGTTACATTATTTTAAAAATGTTTATTGGTAATTTTTATTCATTAGATCAATTTCAAATTTATTCACATATTCCCATGATATATTATGGATGTTGTTCTATAAATAAATCCAAAAATTTCAACACCATGTTAAATTGCCACTTTAAGCATGAAATATTAAGTAGTGGTTACAATTGTTGTGGTACATGTTAACATGATAACACCTTTGTTGTTTGACATGGACACTAATGTGAAAGACAATACAAGAATTCATATTTTTTGGCATTCTTTTTTTGTTGATTACAAGGGAGGTGTTTGAAGAAATTCACCTAGGCTTCTTGGTTAGTAGTCATACACATGACTTGACATTGGTGAAAGTTTTGGATATTTGTCCAAAAAGTTGGGGAAAAAAATGATTATATTATGCCAAATTTGATGAAAGCTTTCATGGTTTCACAAGATCAACCCATTATCCCTCAATTGATTCAAGAGATCCTAAATTTCAACCCTTAGGTGTTAGGTTGTCTCAAAAATGGCCCTAAAACATTAGTAGGGCATATTGATATGTATCCTTTCATATTTTTTGTGGAGTCATTTCATGGGTGGTCAATGATACGTAGTACATAAAATTTCCCTTACAAATTTTATTTGGGCTATGTAGCATAGCCCTCCAATTTGATTAATTATGGCATGCTAATGCCCATGGTTGAAAAACATTGCCTATGATAATGCCAAGACTTGTTTCTTTTAACCCAATTTTAGGCAACAATGTGTTGAGGTTTGTAGAGAAAAGTAATGAATTAGTATTGGAATTTTAGAAGCAAGACATCATGAAAATGAATTAGTATTGGAATTTTAGAAGCAAGACATCATGAAAATGAAATGTATGCAATAGTCATGCACGTTTACATGGATTATTGGGAGGATATTTTACTGCATTTATACTTCTTCAAAGTTCAACTCTTTTGGAGGGCTTTTTCCCTACAAACAATTGGAGGTCTAATCATGACAAGGTTTTTGTGCCTAACATTCTTGAAGTTGTTGATGTAGAAGATCCAATCATCCTTCCTTTCTTTGATTAACAACATGCATGTCATTTAGAATGAATCTTGATGTTGGTAACGCATCAAAGAATACATAAACTAGATATGTAATTTATAGATATATAAATATATGAACATATTGGATCATTTTTCAATTTTTATGGCAATTCTAAAGTCTAGATCAATTTTAATGTTAAAAATCTAATCTATCACATTAATTTACATATTTACATGGTTTTATAACAACCCCAAGCCTTAAACAATATATGCATTTAAAATTTTTTTTGGGACATATTTCATTCAATATAATGAAGACTTAGATGTGGTGGTTGGTCACCAAACCTAATATTCTTCTTATGGTATTTACATCTACAAGTTATGTTTTTGTTTAATGATTTGATTATCTAAAGTTAAAATAATTAAAATCCAGTGGCAACCAAGTGATGGAAGTTTCATGACATTATAAAAACCTATAAACAATGGTTTGATATGTTGAAATTATATATTATGCACACAACAATTATTCCTTTTTTGTATCAATATTTTTCACAAAAAAATTGTTTTATTAATTGCTCAAATGCGCAAGAAAATCACGTTTTTATATTATTATATTTGATATATTAAAATAAAAAAGTTAACATTTGTGGTCACCATGTTTATTAATCCTTTCTTTACATTTGAATAGTGAGGTTACTCAAGCTTTAGATTATTTATGTGGAAAGCTTTGCATAGGGGAAACATTAAGTGTTCAAATTTTTAAGTGCTTGTGTCAAACAAAGTATATTTGAGTTCAATACTTTCGAAGTATACCAAAATCTTATCATAGTGTCACCCTTTTTAATTTTTTGACCTAATCCTTTTTCACCATGTAAAGAGAGATGTGTGGATGATTATGATGGAATCTAGAATTATAATAGTTTAAAATATGGTCATTCTCAAATATTTGACAACTTTTGACTCATTATTTTTTATGGGGATCAAAATATAGGGCAAAAAAGGACTGCAATAAGGACTAGGTCCTTTTTGTCATGTGCGATACATCTTAAAGGATTTTCACCCATTTGTTTAGAGGTACTATGTGAATGAACCTTTTTTTCTCACATCCCTATTATTACTTAATTTATTAATATGCATGCATGTTTGATTATAATTTTTTGTTCGCATCAATTTTTGACTCTCTTTATTTATTTAAAATTTTAATTTTAGAACTTAAAGTTATGAAGAGTGTTGAAGAGGCAACTAAACATGGTAAGATCATGTGATAATGTGCATTCACTATAAAAGGACCATACTTGTCCATTTGATTGCTAAAATATGACTTTTTATATTTAGGATATTTTTGAAATATTTTGAAATTTTAAATCATAAAATATTGTATACTAATATGTTAAGATTTATATTTAAAAATTTGTTAAAAATATGTCATTCTCAAATCATTTTACAAGTCATTTAAGTATCAAATGTAATGATTACAATTGCTTTGATAGTGTTTTTGAGTACGCATCTTTTATTCATTAAGTTAATTCAAATTAATTCATATGTTCCCATGATATTATATGAATTAGTTAAGACAAAAGGTTAAAAGAAAACTAGTTGACAAAAGAGAAACTAGAACATTGTGCCAACTCCAAGGATCCTTCAACACTATGGAGAATGACATAGATCTTAAAATCTACAAGGCAAGAGCTAGACCTAACATCATGGTTGCAACATTCACCGAGCCAATAGAGTTTGATACAATTTACAACCATTCTAAATAGGTTAGGTACACTCCAAAATTGCATGAATATTTAAACCTCAAGTGCAGAGCAACAAATCATGTGATTAAAATTGTGAATGAGTTTTGCTCAAAATTATGCCTAATGAAAAGCTTGATGAAGTTTATGTCAAAAGAGCCAAAATGAGCCAAATTTTTAAGATTTCATTTTGACATTCCAACAGATTTTTAAAATTTTCCTTCACACAATTATTATTTATTTATTTATTTATTTATTTATTCTTTCTTTGAGGGGGTTTAAGGTTTAGGGTATTTGAAAATTTCCACATTTCTACCGATAATAAAAGTGCACCTTGGCATACCTTTCTCGGCCTTTTGGCTAAGATCAAGTGCACGTGTTATGACTAGTAAAACCTCGGAATTTCCTCTCCTTCCAAAAAGAATATTCAACACACGTTCACTTTTTTGCACCCTCGGAAAACAAGATTGAACCCACGTTTAACCAATGGTTAGGTTTTTCCCCTATCTCTCTAGGTATCTTTATTGGCCTTGCCTACCAGGGCAAGGATATAGTGTTTAGATTCATTATAGAGTATAGTAGATTAAGGGATTTTTATAGGCCCTTACTAGGTAATAAATAATAAATATTAGGTCTATTTTTATGTGAGGATTTTTGAAACATGATATTTTGGCTTGTGTTGAAGTAACTTGAGATTAGTTATTATAGAGTTATAATATGATCTTGAAGGATTTTGGTTTCTTTTAAAGGATTGTATGTTTGAAGACTATATTATTTTTGCATGGTGAAATATTTGAGTTTCCATAATTCTTCTTTTTTTGCCTTAAGATTTTTTTTAATGTAAATGGCAAGGCCACAATGTGACACGCCCCCTTGTTTCAAGTTGAGTTCTTTTGACGGGAAGGTTTTTTTTTTAATTTTAAAAAAATAAATAAATTTATTTATTTTTAAATTTCTTTTACCCTATCTATTTGCCCGAAGACCTTGGCAGCTTCACCAAATTTCTTCACTAATTAGGGCCGTGTTACACTAAGAGTTAGGGCTGAAAAAACTGGGGGCCAACTTTGAGCATTTTTGGCTTGTTGTTTGGTCCCAAGTTACTAATAAATGCTGGAACATTGGCCCCAAGGGTTGCAAATTGGCTTTTCGGGAATTCAATGGTATCCTTTCTTCGACTTTGGGGCCCATACAAAGGCCATAAAGTTCAGCATTTATTTACTAGTAACTTGGGGCAGATTGAAAATAAATTTTTTCTATTTCAACCTCGACACTCTTAGTGTAAAGCCCCCTTGGGGAGCTGATTTCAACTTTTGCACCAATAGGAATGCTTGATTTGAGTTGAACATATTGGCCATATTGATTCCTAGTGTAAAAAGTGGGCATTATATTATTATTTTCACAAATGTTGAAATTCTTTAAAATATAATATTTCAAAGAATAAAATTTTTGTGGTAGGAAAATAAAGAGGCTTTTAGACGTTTCTCGAAGAAATGTACTATTTTTTCACATTAAGATATTGAACTTGCAATGGTACTAGAGCATATTAAAATAATAATAATAATGACAATAATAATAATAATAATAATAATAATAATAAATATAATAAATATAAAGATAAATAAATAAATAAATAATATATGGTCCATGTCAAATTGTTTTTGTGGCAAGGTTTTTTTTTAATTTTTTTTACTACCTATGTTAAAGTTGATGGTCCCAACTAGACTAAGGGAAACCCTAGACTACCCAAAAGTTGTTAAACTTTTACAAGTGACTTGAAAGGTGGGTGTTTTTGCTCTTGTGCTTCTTCTTCTTCTTCTTCTTCCATTTTTTCTCAATGCATATTTTGGTGACTTTATGAAACAAAGCTTGTCATGGTTGCATCACAAAATACAACATGTTTTCCTTTCGATTGTTGGCACACGCACTTGAACATACCACCACCATGTCGCCACAAGCACCAAGTAGATCATCTTTGATGGCGTCATTACAATTGGCGGCCACGGCCACACTACATGTTTTGCAACAAAATCGTGGGGTGCTTTTCTTCCTTTGAGTTACTTAGTTGTAGGGCGCATTACAAGGCGTAATATGTGCTCTTTTTTGTGGCGGGTGGTTGTTTTGATGCATGCAAAAAAGACCCATTGTCGTTTTTACCGTTGGGTATGAGAAGAGTAACCACCACCGGGAGTGGTAGGAATGGTTTTTTTTTTAATTAAAAATTATTTTAAAAATAAAACAAAAAGCACCGTGAATCCACAAAAAGTGCTTTTTGGGTTGCAATTGCCAAATTTGCTCATATTCTCCGGCCGGGCCCTTGTATTCCCCCCATCATCATGAGTGTACGGAGCTAACGCTTTTGAAAGCTTCGCAAGCGGCCAATTTTTGTGTTCCCACTACTAACGTAATATGAACCCAAAGCTCTTTCATGTAGGGTATAATGCTTACGGAGTTGGGCGTTCCCAAGAAAAGTGCCCTACTAAACAAGGTGAAAAAAATTGAGTGAAAGAGGCCGATTTTTTTAATTTTTTTTTCTCTTGTGATGCGGTGTGGGTTCAATTTTTTGGGGATTTTGGTGTTCCCCACCAACCATGTTCCCATAGGATCCCAATGATGGTTCCCAAGATGTTTCCAATATCACCATAGTTTTTGGGCCCAAAGTTGAACTTTCATATCCTATTCAAAGGTGTGCCAAAGGGAAGCAACTCTATACTTCAACTTTGGGGGAGTGCTGAATGTTTCAAAAAAAATAATAATTTTGGTGATGGGCCAATCAAAGTGGCTCGTTGCAAACCAAAGGAAAAAAAAAAAAAAAAAAAACCTTTGCACTTTACAAAAACAACAAAAAGAAAAAAAAAACACCAGGAGGGAATATATGAAGAACCCTAACCCCCCCACCAC
>Ga0116227_10002088_pt1 | contig 45607 bp, 32 predicted proteins | sample S1TSphgellanicum_FD_89693 | JGI IMG/M metagenome (GOLD analysis project Ga0116227, IMG submission 89693) | Host-associated microbial communities from peat moss isolated from Minnesota, USA - S1T2_Fb - Sphagnum magellanicum MG | ecosystem: Host-associated > Plants > Peat moss > Unclassified...
CACATGATTTGCCTTCAATTGTGACCAAAATAGTTGCATATTAGTCGCATGTGACAATACGTATACAATGGAGTCAAAGGATGAAATGTATTTGTTGACTTTTTCTTTCATACAATACTCTTTATCATTTGCGACTAGTTTTCACATGCGACTTGTCTTAGGCGAGTAAAAGGATTTTAGTTGCAAAATGTCTCTTGCGACTAAAATTTAGTCGCAAAGAATAGTTGAAAATACATGTTTTTCTTCTAGTGTTTCTTGTCATCGAAAAAAATTCAACGGGTTTTTTTTTTTTTGAAAAAGTTGATTTATATATCTATTTGATCTATAAATTATCTACGATAATTTATTATGTTCGGGAAAATAGCTTAGTTGGTTAGAGTGTTGGTTTGTCACGCCGGAAGTTACAGGTTCAAATCCCGTTTTTCTCAGTTAAATTCAAATCCAAGAATAAATTATTATAAAATCAGTTTATAATCTTCATTCTTTTTTCGCCGATCTTTTTTCAGCATCGAAAGTAGTTCGATGGGTTTTTTTCTACAAAATTTTTAACCTGCACATTCATGGAACTTCTTTTGGCCTTGAAAAACTCTATAGGTTTTTTCCTACAACCATTCATCCTTTTTTCTTCATCTTCTTATTACTTTAATTCTTCTCCATGTGAGCTTGAAAACAAACCCACCAAGCTTTTGTCGGCATCAAAAGAAGCTCGATGGGTATTTTTTATAAGCATTCATTCTCTTCTCACCGATGTTCTCTGGGCATCAAATTTCTTTTAGTGCCAAGAGAAGCTCGATAAGTTTTTTTTTTAAAAAAAATTATCCCACACACCCATGGAGCTTTTGACGCACTCCCAACCTCTTTTGTATATTCAAATGTGAATTTAAAATGAAAACAGTAGAAGAGTAAAAAGTTGGGGCACGCTCCCTGGCTCTTAGAACTTCGGGGGTAAAAGGGCGTGTTGGAGCTTTGGGATGGGATTAGGAAGATTAACAAGCACTTCAATCATTCACTTGGACCTACACAAACCAAACAACAAGTTGGTTAGTGCATAGTTTGAGCACTTTTGGTGCTAGACGAACCACGATCAAACTCGAACTCACAAGACTCACCATGGCCCAAACTTGGGGGAAGCCACCACCTTCCCCCTTATAGTACACTTTGTGCCTTTCCACGAGGCCCACATCCAAATGGCATTTTGTCCCAGGACTCCCAAATGGGAATCTCGAAATTCCCAAAGTTGGGACTTTTGTGACTTTGGGGCCCCATAACTTTGTGTGCAGACCTTCGATTGAGATGAGTTCTAAAGCAAAGTTGTAGCCCTCGTTGAGAGCTTTCTAACGATATGTAGCACATCACCTGCACACTAGGAAATCGGGTCAATTCTAGACTTTTAGTGGTCGAGACTCAAACTGCCAATTTGACTTTCGGCCTTTCTTTTGGCCATAACTTGTGTTTCAGATGTCCAAATGAGTGATGCGAGCCCATTTTAGACATTTGCGTTTCAATAGCTTTTCAATGATATAAAGAACTCTTCAATCCCATGGGTTTTGACCTCTGCAATCACTCCTTGAAGATTTGGGAGTCCTTCGGGACTATAACTCCCCAAGTGGGAGTTGCCTTGGGAGTGTGAGGGTTCATTTTGTCACACTCTCCTGCACTCCCAGGAGTATAAGATGTGTTTATTAGGCCTCCCTCTTGTCTTGCACTCTTGCAAGCCCTTGCCTTGGTCGCGAACCCAAAGCTAGGGTTGTAAGATTTTCTTTTGACACCAAAAAAAGCTCCACGAGTTTTTTCTTACAACAATTTTTCTCATTCTTTTTCCTCTTCATATTTTATGTTTCTTCTAGTTCTTCCCAATTTGTGATATTCGTTACAAGAAAATCCCACTAAGCTTCTCTTGGCACTGAAAGAACCTTGGTATGATTTTTTTTTACAAAATTCTTCCTTTTTCTTCTTCCTTTAAATGTTTTATTCTTTATCTCCCTCCTCCTTATATGCGATGTTCATTCCAGAAAAACCCATTGAGCTTCCCTTAGCGCTAAAAAAAGCTTGCCAAGTTTTTTCTGAAATTTTTTGAATCTTCCTTCCTCCTCTTATTTTTCTCTTTTTCCAATCACTAATCTATTTATTTTCTCTAGCAATTTTCAACTCTCATAACTCAAATGGAAGATGATCACATGTCATTTGACAAGATAATCAAAGTGATGCAAAACCAAACGAAGATCAACATGGGGGAAATTCTTGAGAAGTATAAAATCTCCCCAAAATGGAAGGCGCGTATGGTTGTTCCATTGTGTAGGATGGTTCCCATGCTAATTGTGAGGCTTGCTTTCAAGATTGTTCTCTTGAAGATGGAGCAAGCCTTTCACATGGAAAATAGGGAAGGGGACAAGGTTTTTTATTTGTCGACAAGCTAGAAAGGCGAGGAGCAAGATGTTTATTTGCATAATGGAACATGGGATGAACACTGGGTTGTTGAAAATGAACGATTTGAGAAGGTGTTGCAAGAAGACCCAAACTTGGTGCGCTTTTCCAACAAGATTTTTTTGTGTGGGATGAGAACCATTACATCTAGGCTTGGATGTAATACATTAGCAAAATGCATAATGATGATCCATCCCAACACAAATTTGCATATTCTATTTTACTTAACATTTTTAAAAGGCTTGTGGAATTGCTCACAACCATGACTAACTTGAATAAATAAGTATTCTTCATTTTGTTTGATTCCTAAAAACATGGTGTTTTTTTTTTTGGGTCTCTAAAGTTTGATTTTTCGAATTCATGTGTAGGGGCATTAAATTCGATCGTGTCAAGCCTAGCTTGGTGCATGAGTTCTTTCAAATTTAAGGGATTGGAATCATACCCTTTAAGTAATTCAAAGATGTTTTGCCAACAAATGTCTACAAGAAATGTGAAAGCAAGTTGAGGAGGACTTGGCATTCCCTAACATCAAAGGCATTTTTTGATTATATGTACAAGGTAAATGTATTTCCATTTATAACGTAATATCATCTCTATACAACTCTATGTCTTGGCATGATCCTATTAAGAATTCTTGCATCCATGTTTTGCTTATGGAAGGAACTTCCAGCCATTGCAAATATGGTAATCAAGGTTAAATATAAAGACATTCCCCAAAAAGGTGACAGATCTCTTGGAAACATGCAAGAATTGATAAAGAAGGCAATGAAATAGGTGAAAAAGGAGCATTCCTTGGCATTTTGCAAACATCTCCTTATTTGTCATCCGGGTCTTAGGCCCATTATGACAACAACCCAAAGCTTGAGATGTTCATTGAAAAACTTCAAATGCTCTTATACTTTCCTATGAGCAAGGAGTAGAAAGTTTCTTGGTGGAGGCAATGGAATGAATTAAAATTTTTGAAGGAAGCCAAAAGGTTCCCAAAACAGGGTTTTTTAGACTCTCAATTTGATAAATGGTTGCACAAGGCAACATTTTGGTACTAGGTAAAACTTCAGATTTCCTTGCATGGCTTTCCATTTTCAATATGTTGTACAATTTTTGCCTCTTCTTATTACCTTCGTTTTTTGCAACTTGAAGTTGGGGCATTCAAGTTGTACACTACCACAATCTTTAACCTTGAAAGTTCATGGTAAGAGAGGTCCATGGCTTGACGACATTGGAAGAATATATTTCCCACTAGAGACTTGAGGTTTGGGAAGCTTGTTTTTCCCAAGAGTTCAAGCTTAAGGATGGTATTTGTGGTAGCAAAACCTGAGAACAACAATTTGGAGGAAAGGATGCCTTCAAAAGAGTTTTTTATAGGTGAGAATTCAAACCTTCATCTTTATATTTAATCTATTTCTTTTGCTTCTCTTACATTATCATTCATCGAATCTTGGGGATGAGGTGATTTCTCATCTAGTGTTTTCCCCAAGTTCTTTTATCATGTTTTGCTACCTGAAGGTGCAATCGATGAGCTCCCCCATCTATTTCGGATTTGGTGAGATCCAAAAGCAAATAACACCATGTATCGTAATGACCTCTTCAAAATTTGGTTGCCGAACCACATTGAAAATTGCGATTGGTATATTACCCTTGAGATTATAGCCCGCCATTTGAAACTATGTTTAGAATAAACCATTAGCCCGACTTCCAAGAAAAACTTACAAGCTCTGGGGGTTTGGACGCTTAAGCAAGTAAGAAGAAATTTGTTGCAAAAGGGAAGGGGAAAAAGAAAATTCCTCAAGAGATCATGGAGCTTCCAGAAGATGTAACCATGGTCAATTATGAAGTCATGATCTCGAAGAGGGATTTTGATGACCTACTTGAAGGAGCCAACATGAGACGTTCTAATACATGCCTTGACCTATCACCGAAAAGTGATCGACCATCCTCATCTCAATTCAATTTTTCTTTCAAAACTTCAGGGAGATTATCAAGTTTTGATTCACCTAGAGGTCGTTGACCATTGCCATCTTGGTAGGATTTGTCTCTAGCTTGTATAAAAAGACCATTGTGATTCCATAAGAAGGTGATGCATCTTTTGTGGTCTTTTTTGGTGTCCTTTCAAATGAAACTGAAAAGTGGCCTCTTGAACATGCCATTCTCATCAACTACTTTTGTTAAGTGAACTCAATACCTTATTTGTTATTTATGAACATCAAGTTTTTTTCATTCTTTTTCTAGTCTCAATGACTTAACGAAATTCTGTCTTTCAAATGAATCCACAAGGGCTTGTTGATCTTGTGATTAGAGACATGCCAGGAGGTGTTGATGTTGCCATGGTGTTTTAGTTTCAAGTTGACATTCCAAAGTGGAATGCCAAGGTGTCGCATTATGTGGACTCTATTTTCATTTTTGCAATCAAGTTCCTATCCCAAAGTGGTGCCATCCTCCTCTTCCATTTGAATGACTTGTGAGTTCCCAAATAGATCAAAGAATTCCTAGATAGTTATTCCTTATTAATTTGAATGAAGTGGGCAGTGGTGAATAGTCTTCCATTGTGTAGCATTAAGGATCCTAGGTTGAAGGTACATCTCCCTTCCCATATCTTGTCATTATTATTCTTTTTATTATTATTTTTTTCCAATCTTTAATGCACATTTTTGTTCTTGCAGACTCTATTCAGTTGGGTGAAAACCCCCCAAACATTTGAGTTTCAAGCACCTACTTTTAGCATATTCAAGCAGGGGATTAAGGTTGTGGAGGAAGATGTTTTGTACAACTGGACTAATAACACCATAATGATAGTGTCAAGTTCTGGGAAGTCATTTTGCGTGGGCAAATAAATGTGTCCTTTAACACTTAAAGCTTTGATTGGAGCTTGTTCAAAGCTGGAATCCTTTGTTGTTGATTTCACAATGTCAACTCGTATGTATAGTTACAAGCATTGTACTGTTGCATTGGATTTTCATTCTAGAATTTCATTTAACATCATCTCCATTTTAAATAATAATGTGTTGGCATGTTGCAATCTAAATTGACACATTTTGGCATTTGATGGAAATCAAGAGGTGTTCAATGAAGTTCTTTGTACTATTTTCAAGATGAAGGATCCCAAGGCAAAGAATTGCCAAAATGTTCCTTAAATCCCGCATCCCCAATCCATAAGCACTCCAAGATTGATTTGGATTGTGAGTAAGTCTAACCTTTCCACCTAATCTACTTTCTTCTTTCCTCTTTTGACTTTGGACAAACTAATGACACCCCTTCCCATGTGATGTAAAGATGTTTTTAGTTCCTTGAGGTGCATACCTTTTTTTGTCCGTGATGATTTCGTTCTAAGCCCACCTTCAAACCCCAGTTGCTTTCATATGCTAAAGACTATGTTCAAATTATGGTAGCTTGCCCTTTTCCTTCCTGCTTCGTTTTTTCCCATACTTATGATAATTCCATGACACATTTCATAGATTTTGAAGCAATTGAGAGATAGATAAGTGTGGCTTGTAGTTTTCCTCTATTTCATAATACGATTTCTTTTGGGTTTGGATTTTGATTTTCTTTTAATTCATAATAAGAGTTCTTTTGGATTTGGATTTCTTTTCAAAAAAAATTCATTGTAACTTATGTATAGTGCATACATCACCATTGAAAGATTCCCATTCAATGTATATTTTTTGCACTTACTTTCAATGTATTTGGTTCATATTCATAAGATTTTTTTTCTCACATTTATTAACCCTAGTGCCCCATGCCCTGGGTCGAAACCAATCTTCATTTTTATACATTCTATCTCACATGTATGGAATTTAATTTAAGAGATAACACTCTATTTCAAATATTTGTGACATTAACCTAGTTAATTTTTGTTACAGTTTGTAGTCTCAGAAGCAACATGTTCTCTCCAACTTCATTTTTATGGTTACTATAAAACCTTAATTCTTTTCCAAAGAAACAATTATCATACATTTTCGAATTAACCTTTTCAATGTCCATTTTGAAACTCTGATATATTTATAGTCCTAGCTTTTAGTGTTCAATCTACGATACATATTCACAAAACCTTGCAACTTCTAAAGTTTATTTCCTTCCTGTCAACTATGTTTTACATCCAATTAGAATTTTGCACAACTAATCCAGGCATCTTGGTTCTATCTCTTGTGAATATCAACTGTTTCATGGGCCTCTATGTCAGACATAAGGAGTAGAACCAATTCCTCTGAATGTGTTGTTGACATCGTTTGAACCCATTTCTAACCTTGGTGTCGCTAGTGCTTTTGCTTCCTTGCCATACTGACCTTGGTGTCATCAGTTCTTCCTCTTCTTCGTTTGAATCTATTGTTATTTTTTCTGAGTGTGTTATCTTTGGCCCTCACTTTCTTCTTCCTCATTCAACTTTGGAATGTTTTCCTTTTCCACCTCATTATTGATTGTGTGGGCTAGCACTAGATGGTCCATTTCCCTATTGTAAGCAAGTGCAAGTGTTTCATATGGATCGTCCTCTACATCTGTATCCTTTCTTGGCCATCTTATTTTTAGGATTGAATCGTTTATCCCTAGACGCTCGAAATCCCAGAAGATAATTGCACTGTTAATGAAATCATGTTTTGAAATTCTTGTTTGTCAAGTCTTCTGGCCATGGATTGTCTCTAGGTGGTTGTGGCAAGTTGCTCAGAAAATCTGGAATGAACATTCTGATCATTGTCGTATATCTTATAATCCTGCAAATGATTAATTGATGCTTAGTATCCAACCTCTGCCTAAAACTCTACATTTACATTCATTAGTTTTTTTTGTATAGACGGGTACAAATCCAAATCTAGTGGTGTTTTGCAAGAGTGTTATGGATATGGATATGTTGATGTGATGCAAATGAAAAAAAATTGTCTTAAATTTCCTTGATGGATGCCTTCAACCTCAAAATAAAACTAAACAAAATGCACAACATTGGAGACGTTTGGAAACATATTTTCTTCAAGAAATATTTGTAGTTGTTTAGTCAAATTCAGCATTTAAATCTAAAATCACAAACATTGGTTGTCATAGGACCATCTGATTTTTACTAGCAAATTTAGAACAATTGCATATGCCAGAATGGAAAAATAGTTACATTTGTTTCAATAGCCACAACATCATGTATATGATTTTGATTATCATTTACTACTTTGATCTAAAGTTTTTATTGATTATTTGTCTCAACAGTCATTACGGATTTGTTCAAGATTGCTCAAATTCAACCATAATTTTATTTTATTTTTTCATAAATTAATATTTCCTTTTGTGTTCTCATACTTTGAACAAATATTCATCTTCACACATCTATTGTGTTACGATTCAATGTAATGAATAGGATTTTGGTTTTTCATTCAATTTCCACTTCATCATTTTTTTCTGCTATCGTACATGTCTTGTGGTTTGAGGGCTAGCCCTATCATCCAATGATTGACTAGTTGTTTCAAGACTTTGTTTTTCAATTCTCATGGAACCTAGGCTCGCCTACCTAGAGTTGTATAAAGTGATTGTCGAGAAGTCATGAATTTTGTGGATAGCAAATTCCCAAGTGTTAGCAATTTTTCTATTGATAAATTGTTCAATAAGCTTATGAAAAAATGCTCTGTTATTAGCTTCTTTAAACTCACACATTTTGTGAAAAAGTCCATTACATGTATAAACATTGCCAAATGGTACTCCTCCATATCATCCTTGGTAATGTTCACAATTAGTTTCATTATAGAAAGAATTTATTTGTCCATCTTCGCATTTGCCCACCACCATGTTGCCCATTCCTTTGTTTTGTTAATTACCCTCTTCCATTCTATTCCCCATGTTTTGATTTCAAGCAAATGCCTGAAAGGGCCTAGCTTGGTATTATCTCTTGGATATTCCAATAGTTTTTTTATCATCTTGCAAATTCTTTCTAACGTGCTTGAAATTAACATGTATTCAATCATAGATTTCAAGGTGTTTGGTGTGAAACTTGGTGACAATTTTTTTTTGCCATTAAAGTAGAAAGGTTTTACAATTGCAAGCACACAGTTGAAAAACAAAGGATGCAACTACAAAGTACATGTGAAAATAATGCAAATTGAGGTATTTTTCATGCAAATTAATAGTAGAAGGAAAAAGACTGTAATTTCATTGTGCAAGGTGTCAAAGGGCTGAGAAAGCAAATGAAAATTAAAAAAGGTTTAAAATGGTAAAGTGTCCCGGGGTGCCTGATATTATCTCAATTTTTAGTGGTCGCATACTTCTTGGTGGTGGACAGGTAGTGTTTGAATTGGCACATACCTTTTGGCGAGTCAATAGGTATATGTGCCACTAAACAATAAACCAACATAAATTTCTTATATCTTACTTGGAATGTATCATATTGTGAATGGTCATGAAAAAGTTCATCCATTGTCATTTTTCATTCATCCATAAATATCATTCATCCATGACACGTGATAGGATATTCTTCCACATCACCAAATATTTTGTCCCAGATGTGATAGAATATGTTTTAAACATCTTATCAACGTGGGAAGAGTATTCTAAAAAAGATTCAGTCTTGTTCCCTTGTTCATGCTCATTTAATCATGTTCATGCTTGTAAGTTCATGAAATAACATCGCTAGTGTTCTTTCACACTAACACCAAGCGAGTTCAACTATGGAAGTTGATCCTTGGTGCCTCATAGAAACATGTTCAAGTTCAAAAATTTGCCTTGTTTTTCATCACTTTATACAAGAATCACCTGCCAACACCCAATTTTTTTGTGGTTATCCTTTGGCTTTTAATGTTTTTAGAAACCACCATTACTACAAACCATTTGCTGTGCTTTCCCCCCATTTCTCTTCAAGGCCCCAACCATGTGACTCAAATTATTAAAGAGATTTTCAATAATGTAAGTCCCTTTGATTGCTTACATCAGACACATTAGTTTGACAGGCATTAAAGTTTGAATCTTTAGAGCCTCCATCAATTTTGACCAAGCTTTTCTCCTCCATTGCATGTTTCAAAGGTTCATTTCTTTCATAACTTGAACCATAAGTTTCTTAGTAGATTAGGACATTGGTGCTTTACTTGCTTTATAACATTTTCAAAGGTAGAAATATAAGCAACTGAAATTGCCAATGCTTGGGCTTTTTACTCTTCCTTAGCTTAAATCTACTATGTTTAAAGAGTTTTGCAATGTTGTTGTCAACCTTCCATCACTCTTGGAATTTTTTCCTCTTTTTGTCATCATCAACCTTATCGTCATGCAATGGCATTCTTTGCATGAGGTGTCCTAAACACCATAATTAAATGCCATTGGTACACAAAGAGAAGATTTGTCAAATGTCTCCATCGTGTGACAATACAACAATGATACTAAGCATCATGACCTTCAAACAAGAATAAAAAAATCGACAAAACAAAATGACCACATGACCAAATTTGGAAAACTTGTTCATTTCCTACTAACCAAGTGCATTAGCTAACCCATTGATCCTAATTTCTCTTTAAATACCTTCCACGTATCTATATGGATCATGAGCCCAATAACTATTTTTGAGTCTTAAAATTGAACTAAAAAGTTACGCCCTAAATAACTTGGGCTGTGTGTTGTTTTGGATCACATTTTTTAAACTGATCAATCTTTTAAGGATAAGGATATGAAAAGGGTGACCCTATGATAGAAATTTGGTACTCCTTAAAGAGTTTTCACTTGAGTGGCACATAGGATGAGGGGAAATAAAGCCCAAAATTTTCCCCCTCTTTAGATGTAACCATTGAAAATTTAAAGCATCAAAATGAACCTCCAATGATGCTTGTTTTTCATGGTTTTTTTGCAATAATGTTTTGATTAATGTCAACTTTCAATTCTAGCTCTTCAAGCTTTGACTTGGTTTTTTCCATGGTGGATTTATAAAAGTCACATCATTTATTACATGTTAACCTTGTTAGGGTCTAGAGATGGGTCAGATGTGCACAATGTTTGTAGCTTTGTCTCAATTTCTATAATAGTTGATTGCATGGAAGCGAAGACAACCCATAGTGTTGTTGACCTTTGATGCTAGCTCTTCCTTCTTTTTGTTCAACTTCACCATTCCAACCTCGGAGGACTCCAATTCCAACCCCACAATATTCATTAAGTCTACTACTTTAATTTTGTTTTTATCAATAGAAGGGTTAACATCTCACATATTCCAAGTACTATAGAATGGTTTCGTTTGACCTTCTTCTCTTCTTTCATCACATGCTCCACTCCTAATTCTATCTTCACTTGGGCTATAGTCTTACCCAACAAATTTACTTTCCTCTCAATACACTTTTCCATCCAAGATAACCACTTGGACCTTTGGTTGGTGTCAATCTCATGATTAAATTCAGCCCAACTTACTTTTTTCCCTTTCATTACTTCTACAACAATGCCCTAAACAATTCCTTCCCTATTGACTTACTCCTAGGGACCTCATTCTTCCAATACACAATAAAGTAGATTTCCTTGATTATTTCGACAACTTGAAAATTGTAACAATCAGCAAAGGAATACCCATCCCTTCCCCTAGCTAGCCCAAAGACCTTTTTGAATTCACCCTCTTGCACATCTTTTCTTTTGATTATGTTTGGGCAATTTATCACAACAAGTTCGGCTATATTTTTAGAAGTTTTGAAAATTTTGAGGTTTAAGTCATTATAATGAATTTGCATATTTAACGACTAGTTTTTTCAACTATTTTTTTGTTGTAAATGCAACATGTGACTACAATTTGTTCTAGTTGATGTAGACAAATTATATAGAATTTTAGTTGCAAAATACAATATGTGGCATCAAGTCACAATGGCAGTCGCATAAGGATGCAACTTACATGAACATTTTATCCATCCAAACTACCTTGTGTGGCATTGTCATTTTGTGATTACTTTTATGACTAAACAATGTAGTTGCATTATTTATATAAATATTTTAAAAATATTTATCATATAAATATATTTTTAAATTGTTATTTTTGTACTTATATATTACATTATTGATAATTTCATTAATTTCAACTCACAAGTTGTTGACATGTGTCATTACTTAAGCTAGAGGTTAAAATCCAAGTTTAAGTTATTAAGTAGGCCACTTAGTCTATTTACTAAGCTATGTAGGTAGGGAATATTTGAACAATTTACCATTGTTCATCACAACCCATGTCATTGTGAAAATTGATCCTTGAACCCCAAGGATGGAATTCAACTCCTTTACCACCAAGCCACCCCACTTTTTATGGCAATATTGTAATGTGCGTTGTATTTATTTTATTGGATTTAAAGCATTACACAAAACATCATTTTTTATATTTGTTATTTTATTGATATTTTGTCCAAATGACAAGATTTAAAATTCAATTTAAATTTTTTTTCAATAATCTACACTATTAAATTTTAATTTAAAACAAAAATATTTGAATTTCATTATTGAATACCATTTCAATGACCATTCCTTGGAAAAACATAATTCAAACACATGATTTATAAATGGAAAAAAAATTGTGGATAATATAATTTTTAAAAAAATTTAATCTTAAATTTTCATTTAATTCTAAAATATATATTATAATTTTTTTCAATATCATAATTTTAACAATAAAATCTGAAATAGATGTGTGATATATAATTTATTTAAAAATGAATATGAATAAATTATAATATATAAAAAATATCATTTATTATTATTACTATAAAATATCTTATATTAATCATATTATTTCTAATGTAAGAGATTAATTTAAAATTTTGATTTTAATTTTTAAATATCAATTAGTGCCATATAATTAATTTATTTTTATGGAACTATAAATTTTATTACTTTTGCACTTATAATATATTAAGTTTTACTTAAAATTATGACAGAAGATTTATATAAATTAAATTATATATTTTTCACATATCAAACCTTTATTTGATTCAAAAAGTTATATTATATAAATTTTCTTATAATATATCATAATTGTACCAACAAAATCCAATTTAGATATACGATATATAATTTAGTCACATATAATTTTTATAAATGGATCATAAATTAACCCTACTACCTAGTTTTCAATAAATAAATTACATTACATACTTAATTAAGCAATTAATTTAAAAAATCACATATCAACATGACAAAATACCTACTATTTAACCCCCATATATATGACTTACTAATTACTTCAACTACTTACTACCTAGCCTAATAGCTAAATTAATTAAATAATTTACCTAATCAATTAATTAATTAATTAGTTAATATTGACATATTCACACCATAAAATATTTATTAATTATCAACCTATTTATATATTAGTACCCAATACCTACTACCTTTTACTTAACCTACCTAATTAATCAAATAATTAAAAAACACTATGATATATCAACATGATAAAATTTAAGGTTGGAAATTCCAAATAATGTCCATATCTACCATTGCCATGGGTTTTTTAAAGTTTCACAAACCTACCAAACCCTACTACACATTTAATGGTTGATTCAACCTCTTTGTGAAAAATCACAAGAATTGTCATTTGCTTGCATTCTTATCTTTCTTGATTGCAAGGGAAGTGTTTGAAGAAGTGCAACTAGGGTTTCTAGTTGTTGGTGACACCCATGAGACATAGATGAAAATTTTGGATGTTTTTCCAAAAAATTGAAAGAGCAAGATCATTATGGATTTGCTAATTTAATCAAAATATCCATGGTTTCATAGGATTGTCCCTTCATTCTTCAACTTTAAATACAAAAAATCTCGGATTTGAAGATTAGGGTCAAAATATGTTTGAAGGATGGGCCAAAAATCTTGGTTGGGCATATAAACATGCATTTGTTTTGTTTTTTGTTCATTCAATTTGGTGGCTTGTTATGCAATACAAAATGTCCCATATTGATGCCCTATGGAGTCCTTATGATGGACCTCCAATTTAATTGTGGCAAGCAAATGACTTAGGTCATTTGAAGTTACCACAAGGACTTCCAAATCTTGTTCATTTTCCTCCTATATGGGGGAATGGTGCCATGACCACATCAATTGAGAATGAAAAATTATCAACAATAGGCTTTTAAAGTACATGGAGTTTTGCAAAATGGGGATGTGCAAATGGAACTTATGTTGGAAAACTTGGTCCATACTTGGATTATTGGGAAAACATCCTTGAATTGTTATTAAAGCCTTTGCCAATTCAAAGTTCAGTCCTCTTGGAAAGTTTTTGACCTTCAAGCAATTGGAAATCTAATATCTTCAAGGTGCCTCTCCCCCCATTGTTGATGTTGATCCTCAAGATTCAATTATCACTTCACATTGTGGTCTTAAAAATATGTGACTATCATTGTAAATAGTTGTTGACACTCCATTTTGAAATTTGGACCTTGGAGATTTTGTTTAGGTGAAATTGAAGATTCAAAATTATATCATGTGTGGATGGGAAGGGTGAAAAGTGAGGTTGTGAAGGATGAACAATCTCATAATTTTAGAGATGTTCATATTCAAACTTCAATGGTGGGTGCCATTGAAAAAGTGAGCAACTATATCAAGATTTTTGAGTGAGCAAATGGAAGTGCAATTTGGCAGATCATAAACAATGGGTTGACATTTCATCCTTTTTATTTTCATTTTCTACTAGAAATAATGTCACAATCAATAGCATTATAATGATCAGTGTTAATCATGCAACCAAGGCCAAATAAAGGTTTGCAAACCAAGGCCAATGGGATTATTGGTGTGTAATTATTATTTTGAGTTCTATTCATTTATTATTTAAATGAAATTTGATTGTTGTTTGGCTCCAAATAAGAGTATTGTTGTTATTGAAATTTGTTTATGTTTATTTTTAATATGTCATATTAATATAGACTTATGTTGTGTGGTAGTGATCCAACTTCCAGGTTTCCATAATTTTAATTTATTTTGTTTATAATGATGACATGGTGCTCACTAACCCTTTTAGTCCTCTTATTTTAATAAGTCCAAATTGTGTTATTTGTTGAAAAATTGATATATTTAATATTTGATAAATTGAACTTCTTACAAGTTATACTAGTTGGCCACTACATATTTGCATGAGATGTATAAACATTGCTTTGAAATGTTAAGATTTAAAGGTAGTAAATTTCTGGTCATAAGTTGTAAACTTGATTTTTTATTGCAAATGAACATTTATGCTAAACTAGGATTGTATATTGATGACTTTTTTCATTATATATGTGGCTATATTGTGGTTGGCATAAACTTAAACATCTCAAGTCCTTAAATTGACCCAAATATAACAAATAACATTATAGATGGATATAAAAATGACAATAATTTTGCAAGTTTTATTTAGAATTGTTTGAATTTGGTGCTCACCAAGTGACCTTCCTTGCAATCACCATGTTAAGTCCAAAATAACATTGTAGTCCAAAATTAATTAAATTCTTGTTTTTGTTGTTTGTTCATGGTCCATTGTGCCCAAAGCCCTTTCAAAAGAAATATATTGCAAAGTTGAAGGTGCATTCAACTCCAACCTTGAATTTAAAAGTCAGCTTCAAAAATAATCACACGATGTTGAGACTTTGAACTATAGATCATAAGTTCTATATCATTTTTTGCTTACAAACATACCTTGTATTATGCACATATGTAATGTTTTTATTTGTCTTTTTGTAAATTCTATGACAATATGTAATGTGTAAGAAATCTAGATAATGGAACCATGTCAATTTGAATCAAATGAGATCTTTTGAAATCATAATCTTAAATCCTAACCGCACTTGGAGGTTTTGAATTTTAAAAAATGAAATTCAAAACCTTAACCAAAAGGGTAATCAAAGTCATAAAACATATAATAATTGAGACCATATGTTCTCTTCAAAATCAATACTTACACAACATTGGTTGTAACCAATGTTAGGCGGTTCTTTTAATTTTTGAAGAACTATCAGTTTTGGTTTTTAAAACATTTCAGAATAAACTTAGAACCATTGCTTTTGGTTCTTTCAAAAACCTCAAAAAATCAATGGTTTTCATGAAAGAAGTGCCAAAAATTTGAAAACCGTGGTTATATACCAAAACTAGTTATTTGGAAATTTTGATAACCAGCAAGTAAATGAATACATACTGGGGCTGATAACTGAGGGGTATTTACATTCTTGGGTTTGAGGGCCCAGCCAACCAGCCAAGGGTGATGTTGCATTTAAAACTTTTACAAAACGGGGGCGCCTTCCATGAGTGAAAGGTCCCGAAATTCGGATCTTCTGTGGGTGGAAGGTCCCGTTCTGCTTTGCTTTACAGGGAAATTCTGTCGGAGTAGGTGACAGAAATTACAAAGGAAACTTTGAAAAGTTATCTACGGGGAAAACCAGATTAAGTGGTTTACAATATTTTGCAAAACACCGGACCAAGAGGACCTGCTTTCAACTGCACTGGAAGTTTCACCAACTTTGTAAAAAATTAGCGAAACGTGAACCAAAGATTCCTATCAAAATAAAAAACTTGTAGGGACCCGCGAACTGCCCTGTGCCGACCAAAATGCAGGAGCACATGAGGAAGCACTGAGTTGATAACACTATGGCATTGCAATCTTGGCACCTCATTGTCTGTAAGGATTCCTGAACTTGATTGGAACGATATTCATGTAAATGCCCGTCATTCCTTCAAGTGGCATTGGAACGGTACTAGATTTGTATTTCCTACAGTACCGCCCATTCCGAGGGTAAGTACAACAGTTCGCAGTTTGTTGCGGCCTGGACAACAGGCTGAGTATAATTTTGAATGGCATCAAGGACAGAGGGGATACTTTGAATGCGAAGACAGTAAGGGCATTCAGCGAATGTCACCCGGATCAGGACGGTGAATGCGAAGCCGAAAGACCGCAGGAAATTATGTTGCACACTCAACTTCAGCTTGATAATGACCCAGTGATACATCTTCACTGGAACGAACCAAGTAACCTTTTGTTCGTATAACTTATGGTGAAGTGGAAGTGGCGAAGGTTTGGAGTGATCTGTAGCTGTGAGAAATTTGGGTCCACAAATTACTATCACGTTTTCAGCCCTTAGGAATTGGCAAGACACATTGAAAACAATAGAGAAGTGGATTCCTATTACATCTTGATTGATGATCCACAACCAACCGACATGGTTGCTGGTTACATCCATTGCAAAGATGTAACTCTTGTCTTCTACTTTGCATCTTCAGCTCTTGATTTCATCATTCCAGCTAAATCTAAGAACACATACTATATCTCCTGCCTACTCCAGAATTCTTATTTTGCTGGAATTCATACGGGTAGATTAGGTTGTTGACTGTTTAAGTGACTGCGGCTGTGTAGCATTGAATGAATTCAAATAGCACTGTGGCATACTTACCCAATTTGTGATTCATATTGTATTGAGATCAGTATACTGTTCTTCATGTTTATTTTGATTTTGGAACTCATTTCTATTCCTTGCTCTAGTCCTTGGAACTCTACTCTACTCATCAATGAAGACTTCAAGTGTTGGGGCAATTCTCTGCAGGTCGGGGATAGCAGTATCCTAACCAATGGGGAAGTGAAGGAGGGGATACACTGGAAGGTGTGGACGAGGCTATGATCAATCTGCAAACCCAACACGATGGAGGATTTGAAGATGAAGCCTACTCAACGTATGGGGATCATTCTGACTAAGTTGCTCAGATATGTGTGCTTGTAACTCCAAGGTCTTAATTCCTGTTCATAGTATATGAGTTCCAGGACTCTTTTCAAGTTTAAGTGGTTTTTTTTTCATTTGTGATGTTACGCTTTAAGTGATGATCATCCAGAAGACAACTAGCCAAATTTGGCTTGTACAGACAAGAAATGAAAGTATAAAACGTTTAAGCATCCTTCACATTTTTGGCTACATGTTAGAACGCCATAAAAAAATCTAGCAATTTTGTTAAAACAATATGGTGAAATTTTGGCAACTAGAAAACCAAAAAGAAACACGGGTCTTTAGCCATTTAAAAAAAAAATAGCCAGTTAAATATAGCCCCCCAAAAAAAACATGCAACTTCTAATCCATTAAACTGTGTGCTTCATTGTCTGCTTCAGTGCTTTACAGGGTGAAGACTTGGACCCTATGTAACCCTGGCAATAAGGCATTAGACTCGTACACCAAGACTCATTAGCCTGAGCTCTATGGGTTTAATGCCCTGCTGCAAGGCCTTTACCTGTGGTAACGAGTGTTGTGTGCGTGTGTGGGTCAATAGTCCTATATATGGCATGTAAATCTCATGGTAGTGTAAAATCATTTACAGTTACACCGTTTGAACTTTTTACATTTACACCCCTGGTGAAAATGTTTTGGGACATGTAAGTGTATATATTATATACCCTTAATGATCATATCTTTTTGTAAATTCATATTAATTAGTTGTGAGTGTTTCCTAAAACTCAATTTTCTTTTTTTTGCAATGGGTCATTTTGATTCATCCTTGGCAAAAAAATCATGATATTTTGATACTCTCCAAACATTAGCAACCAATCTGAGATAATGACAATGTTATTCCAAGAAATATCTTGAATGCACAATTTGTCCCACCTCATTGCTTGAGTATAACTTTTATTATTATTATTCTTTTATGAGTAATATTCAATAATAACTTTTATTATTGAGTACTACTTAAAGTTATAAGAACTTAGGTACTTATTGTATTTATTGTGGTTCACATTAATTAATTTAGTTAGGTGTGGTGCATTCCAAAGTACAAATGTTTTCATTTTTATTTTTTTACAATGGACCATATGGTTGGCTTATCACCAAAAATTTATGAAATCAAAAATCATATTTTTTACATTGTTTTGTGTACTTACACCGTTTTACACTGACATAAAATAAATTTGCATGATTTTTACATTTGCACGTATCATGTTCTACATTTACACTTATAAACAAATATAAATTATAATTAGACATTTACATTTAGACAAAACATAAATAAATTTAATTATGAGATCTACTTACACAAGGTGTAAGTCCTAAACCATTTACACTCACAACATTGATAACAATCTCAGAGAAATGTCGTAGTGTATTTGGAGGGTGCATTACCTTACTTAATTTTTTGCTCCAGCCTGGAGCGAGAGATTTTAGGTGAGAGAGAGCATGCCTATTCACGTATAGTAATGTCAGCTGTCTATGTACTCTGATGTCACAAAAGGGTAGGTGCTACTGTCAGTGCCTTCCAACCTCGGTTCATGGGGCGAAGGGCATTGACAGCAGTGCCTCTCGCTATACATAAAACCAAATGTAGCTCCACTCTCCCGCTGTATGCCTGGAGAGCCAGTCATACACAGGAACCCAACATGTGGACCTTCCCCGAAATGGATTGCCCACAACTGAGTGTTTTATGTGTAGGGTAAGTAATGTAGCAGGGCATTCTTCAAATAAGGGCCTGCTACCACCTACACTAGCCAAGTGCAGGCTTTTATTTCAGGTATGTCCTGATCGAAGGCCATTAGCTGGTGTAAACGTAAAGCCAGACCCTTGGTGTGAAATTTGAAAGGCCAGATCGCAAGACAATAACAACCTGTGTATGACAAGCATTTCATTTTGTGAAATGCCCTCTGTACAACACGAACAATTGATGAAATACTCATAAACTTTAATAAACAAAGCACCCAGCCATGGGGGGAAAGTAATGACAAAAGAGAAGACCTAATTCTGATTCAAAAGTGCACAAACCCAAAGGGGGTCACAAAGGGGGCAAAAGAACAAATTATGTTCCAAAGCCCACCCCAGTAGTCACAATAAGCATAGTAGAGAGGGAAAGGGAAGGAAAACTTAAAAGCATAGTAAGCTTAGAAGAATCCTCACCTGCAATGATGATGTGCCTAAATATAGAGGTCACTTGTACTCCCTACAAAACTATCAACATTCTTTGCCTATAGAAAGCATGTAGAACTGCAAAAGGAGGTGCCCTTAGCTAACCATACCATGGTAGCATATTAGTGGAAAAAGTCATCCGCTTGTTAATGTGGGCACCTAAAAAACTCTATGACAAGGGGAAGAAGTGCATCTGTTGGGTGCTAATTGTGGTAGAATCCTTCCTTTGCCTGAACCGCCACTGTTGTGGCCACCCCATGAAATGAAGTAACTCAAGATACCAAATCTATTTGGGTGGGGTCAACAATCACCACAATTGCCAAGGTGTGCGAATGTCATCAATTGATAACACAATGTTAATCCGTCGACATGAAGATTAAAAGGAACGGGGTGAAAAGACATGGGTCTATTCATGCGAAACATGAAACCTTACATCTCTCGCAATGGAAACGAAAACGTTTCAAACCGCATCATGAGATGTAATCTTGCCCACCATGGGAATAAGGTGGGTCCCTACAGGATCTAAAGGTGGCCACACATGTAATGGGTCACCTTGAGAGCTAACAAGTGGGGAAGGCCCAACCTAATGCGTAAAACAGAACTAAAACCATCATAAGGAAAGTAAAAAGGTGAAATCACTAAGCGAACAAAAAGCCAAGCACCTACCCTTGGGCCTGCGCAAGACCTCAAACATGCACAATATAACTTAAAAGCCATGTCAATGATGATGTGGAGAAAGGATGGTCCTACAATCTATCTAAAATTCTTTCATGAAACCAATCTAATCCCCTCTTAACAAATTGCATGAAAGGAGGAGTGTATGCCACTACATCCAAAGGAAAAAACTCCCACACCAACCTCAAATGGGCCTGGCAAGGGAGTGGATTGTAATTAATGGTGTGTATTACCTCTAATAAGAATGGGCAATGATCAGATATGACGCACCCCCAAACTTCTTAATAGACTCAATTGCGAATCTAAAGGTGAAAACAACAAAAGGATAAGAAGTTGGGGTACACTCCCTAGTTCATAACATTTCGGGGGTAGAGGGGCATGCTAAAGCTCTAGGATGGGGACTGGGACAAATGACAAGCGGGTCAATTATTCACATAGACCTGCACAAACAAAACAACAAGTTGATTATTGTGTAGTTAGAACACTTTTGGTGCATGGATGAACCACAAACAAACATGAACTCACAAAACTCACCACGGCCCAGATTTGGGGGAAACCATCACCTTCCCCCTTATAGTATTCTTTGTGCCTGGCCATGAGGCCTACACCCAAATGTCATTTTGTCCTGGGACTCCCAAGTTGGAAATCCTAAAATTCTCGAAATTGGGATTCCCATAACTTTGAAGGCCCATAACTTTTTGTGCAGACCTCTGATTGAGGTGATGTTTGAAACAAAGTTGTAGCCCTCAACGATATCTTTCCAACAATATGTGGCATGCCACTTTCATGCAAGTAAATCACGGAAATTCCCGATTTTTAGTGGTCGGAAATCAAATTGATAATTTGACTCCTAACCCTTCTTTTGGTCATAACTTATGTTTTAAGTACCAAAATAGGTCATGTGAACCCATTTTAAACATTTTCATTCCAAGAAATTTCCAATGGTAAAAAAACTCTTTAATCCAATGAATTTTAGCCCTTGAAATTGCCTTTTGAAAATTCAAGAGTCTATTGGGACTCCAATTCTCAAAATGGGAACTCACTTGGGAGTGTGAAGGTTCATTCCTTCACACTCTCCTACATTCCCGAAAGCATGAAATGTGATTCCCGGGCTTCATTTTTAGCTCACACCTTTGCAAGCCCTTGCCTTGGGCGTGAACCCAAGGCTAGGGTTGTGACAAGATAGGAACTTAGCAATAATGATAGGTGCAATAAGTGCCTAGTTCCCTAAATATGCCGCCAATGCAATGAACTTTATGAAAATGAAGTTGATCCCTCCACAAAAGATGGGGAAAAATGATTTGTTGGCACATTAAAAAAATTTGCGAATAATCCAAAGAACTCGGGCCCAAGAATCTCCCAAAAATCTGCAAAAGGGTTGAATTGAAAAAGACAAGCTAACATCAAAAAATCGATGAAAGAAGAAAGCAATAAACCAAGTGAGAGGATTTTTAGGCACAACACTGAGAAAGGATCCCAAAAATAATTTGGACATCCCTAACCTTAAAAGCACCTTTGCATGGCGAACATCTTTGTTTAACACATCTTGCAAAAAAAAAACCCCAAATGAAATGCCCAAAATCTTTATAACTCATTGTATTAAGGTTGGCCCGTGTAAGGAAATTGTGTTTTTACTTTTTTGACCAAGGATCACCAATGCTTTAACATGCTTATTCCCTTGCATCCAATAGAAGTTTGAAATTGCAAGCATGCTTGAAAACATTTTGCACCTAGAAAGTGGTCTACTCCAAGCCACAAAAAACACCTTAAACACAAACCATACACAATAAAAAACCATGCACCAAAGATTGTAAATGGCAATTCACTTGAAATGGGAAGAACCAATATCAACATCAAAATTTTGCAAAGTCACATGTTGACCATTAGTATGTACGAAAATTATTCAATATTGCAAACATTTGCCAAATGTTGCCACGAATTTAGAAATACTCAAATTGCATATGGGTTTTATCATTATATATTTATCTTGTTCCACATCAATGAAACTTCCGAAAAATGATCACCACCACAAATATCAAAATGTAAATTGATTTTTTTTTCAGAAAACGAACCTTGAATGCCATGAACCCAATTGTGAATGGACCCTTGATTCAAATGCCAAGATTTTTGCAATTTTTTCACAAGTTGGGTTTTTGTTTGCAAGTTATTTATAGCATGCACCAAAACCATTAAACTTGTAACTGTCATCAATAAGAATTTTTTAAATAAATACTTAAAAAAGGGAGGATGTATGAAATTCACATAATAAAGTGTATGTTTCAAAGAATTAGAAATGCATAAACAACATACATAAACAAACCTACCCATTGCTTTAGTGACTTGAAGGGGATTTGAACCCCAATCCATGAAAGATCTTGGCCATATGTAGCCAATGCCCTATTTGCATTTCAACCCTTATTAAATTACATGCAAAAACCAAATGAAATGAGGGAGCATTCAAAAAAATGTATGGCCGCCATTACATTTTTGTGAATCAAAGTTCGTATATAAAAAAAAAGCCATCCTTAGTAGTTCAATTTATTGCCACAACTCATACATAACTTGTATGAAACCAACAAGGTGACCTTCACTTATGATGTCATGTAGGTAACCATTTATAAACTTGTAGAAACCTTACATTATCAACTTGTATCATTGCAACTATTCATTCCAATCAAGGACTGCCATGTAAAAAGGAAAAGTCTGAATGGTGTAAAAGTCATGAGCACACATATGGACCACAAGGTCCAAGTGTGTAATTAGCCAATTCCGGAGTTTTGATTTCACAAAAAACAAGTTGGAGAAGGTGTGTTCATCTTCCACATTGCTAAACACCATCACCAAGCAAAATTTCACCAATGTAAATCATTTAGAAAGGTGATGCACCAAAATTATGCTAGATCCAATCCTTTCCCACATTTTGGTTGTTGGGTTACCATCAAAAGGATGCTACATTGCAAATTGACACAAGTTCTCCATGGTCAATTTGAAAAATAATGATTATTGGTCCAAAATAGAAAGTCTAATCAATGGATTAACAAACATACCATTAATCCCATGCTTTTAGGGTACCCAAAATGAGCTTGAAGAATGACCATGCACCCTAGAAAGGTGGTTTCAGCCTTTGGAATGAGCCAATACTGAAGGTAGTTTCTCCAACTCAATGATCAAACCTACTGCAATTGAAAAACATTAGTCCATCATTGAATTTGTAACTTCAGCCCATGTTTCCTTGGTCACCATGCTCACATTCCCAATGATGGGTTTGTGACATGCAACATAAACAATTTACTTCTTTTGAAGAAGGCCACATATGGAATTTGATATGCAAGTTTTTCCACCATGTCAAGCACAAAGGGCTTGTAAATATGCTCAACAAATTCATGAAAAAAACCAAATTGTTGAGAGGAAAATCAAATATGTGTATCATAATACATTTTTCATGGGTCTGTTTTACAAAGTTTGAAAGCACTTATAGAATCACATATGAAGGTTTGTCGCCCTTATGCAAGCTTATACAAACCTTGAACAAGTTCCAATAAATATAAAACAATAGCAAGATCCAATAATGTCTTTGCATCACATAATAATTCATAATTGATTTTTGCAATTTGGACATTTGCGTTATTAGCAACCATCTTCAAACCAAGCTTTTGTATTCTTGCAAGACCCTCTTAGAAGGTGCCAATAAAGAGATCTAGTGGGTCTCTATGTACTTCAATATCTTGTTACCTTTTGTGTGTAGGATTTTAGCCAATTTACTAGTATCCAAGGCCCACTTATGGCTATGAGCAAAACAATTGAACATGGAAGCCAAGAGAGTTTCAATCTTGGATACCCGCTCATGAAACTCAATGTTTGGACAACAAGATTTGTCCTATGTGCCATACAATGCACCCCACCAACAAAAGGGCATGCTTTTGCATGAACTAGGTGTTGACACCATTTTTCACTCCTTGAAAAATTGTAACACCATCTCATCCAAAGAAAATTAATTTGTTAGCAACATCCTACTCAATCAAGCCTCCACATTCCATTAGGCTCTACATATTCATGGCAGTCAAGTTGTCGGAAGTCACTCCATCAACCACTCACTACAAATTCAATAAGATGGTGACCCTCTTCAATAAATATGAATTGCAAACCAACTTTGGTTGTCAACATTTATAACCTCATCATAGCTAACTAAAATGAAATCTGATTTCTATAGAGAAACATTGGTGGCTCATAGGACCACATTGTGCACCGCCTCTACCATGCCCCATCTTGTCAAGTTGGATTAATGCTTGTGGGGGACAATTTTCAATTTTCAAAAACAATGTTGCACAAGCATGTTCAGCCATAAAACACAACTTGGAAGATGCACAATGAAGCACAAAAAATGACCAAACTTGGCTACATGCAATGGTGTACCTGAATGACTATTTGCTTCCCCCATTTTTCCAGATTCCACCACATTTTGCCAGCTTGCACCATTAAACACCCCAAGATAAAATCACAAGAATTCCAAACCTCACAAATCCTGAGTTGATTCTATACTTTAGTGCTTGTTGTTGCCACCATTACATCTTGTTGGCTTTCTACCATCTCGAAACATTGCAGTCTTGAACATGCTTTCTTGCAACATAGACAGATACACATTTCTTTGTATCATCAAATAGACTTTGAGTAGATAAGAAAAATTGTTCAAACACGTCTTCAATTTACAAAAACAAATGCAAGGTGAGTCACAATTACAGCATACAAGACTTGTGATTTGTTGCAACTTCCAGCCGTTTCCAACCCCATTCATTATCACAAATTCCCAGATCAAACTCCTTAGTACAAACAAAATCTCATCCTACAAAGCTTGCAAGAATGAAAAACCTAAGCTCAATCAATGAAGATGACAATCTAGAAATCAAAGCTTGAAGTGATGATGGTGATGGCACCTAGCTAGCTACAAGGGAGTGGATATGCAACAAAAGGCAACAAAAGGTATGTAGTATGGCATCCAATAGCAAAGAGCAATCGCCCCCAACAACAACAAATGTGGATTGTGGATCTTGCAGTTGGCAAATGGCTTATTTGCACTGTTGATTCCTAGTGAATTCTACCCCTTCTAATTCCTTTGGGGCCTTTGCATGGCCTTTTTTATTTTCACAAAGTGATGGATTTTCATCACAAACAAACCCCACTATTTAAATGGGATTTTTTCAGTACTTCAAAAAACCACAAGGAATAATTGTCATGACAATATGGTAGATTGCAATTGATTACAAAACGCGATGGATCTTAAGTTTTAAAATCCATTAATTTTTTCATACTACCAAAAATATCCGTTAAAAAAAGAAGTGAAATTACATTATTATGTAAAGATGGTAATAATTATTGTACATGATTATATCATTTTAAACATCATTTCAAATCTCTTGAAATTTTTTTAAATAAAGAAAATATTGGTTACAATTTTGATAGGTGGCCTAACAATCATTTCCAAGAAGGCTTAACGAAATTTCGCAAGAAAGTCAATGTTGTAAGTCTAAAAAGTCCCCCTACGTGTTGACAATAAGCTAGAAGCTAATGTTTAAATATGGCAACTTGAAAATTTTCTACCTCAAAACATGGTGACTTTTTGGTCGAATGTTTCCAAGAAAATCCTTTGGTGCTTCAAAAAGTCCTTTTTTTAATCATCTAAGTGACAAAATTTCATCCAAAAGAAACAATAGTCATAAAGTTTGATGAGTGCGTTTGAATGTTTTATACTCGGTTAAATCCATTTCAAATTGCTTCTCATATTATGCAAATACATAAAAAAAATTCCAACTCTGAAAAATGAAAAATCAAGCACTAATAACACTTGTGGTTCACTTGTGGTTCTTATCAATGTGATTGCACCCAATAGAATATTTCAGTTGTTTGCACAAACAAGTTGGCAATCTTCCATCGAGAGATGAGAAGCTGGCAACAACATGAGAGATAAAAGGCCTGAAAGGTCTGCCCATTCAGTCTTAACAAGGAAGTCACAATCCACCACCTGAATTTCATGACCCTGTAAACTCAACCTGCCTATAAACATCTCACATGCATGTGCCAACCTGACAAAGCAAAACACACATTGAAGGATTGAAGGAAGAATCCTAAGAACCTTGATGACTGCCGTCTGGTTCATAAGTTTCAACATAAGCTTCAACCTGCAACTCAACTTCATGGCAATGCTTAATTAGCCCAGAAGGTCACACAACATGTACTTTGATTACGGGCCAACAAATCTTACTGTAATAGCTGGTTGAACACTGTATAGCACTCAAAAGCACTTGATTCTTGGCAATACAGCAAAAGTTACGAGTTGCATTCAACAAACCAGCTGTGTCCAACAAATTCACTACCAGGCAAGCTTCAATGTTGTCGTATTCACAAGACTGCAAAATCTGCAAGTCAGGACCTGTACAGAACAAATTTGTGCTTATACAGGCGTGAATCTCTGAGACTTTTCTCAAAGAAACTTAGCATTTTTTGTCCAATGCTCTAGCACCAAGATCTCTCTAGAATTACACAAGTACAGCCAAACATCAAACTCACTACAAAAGATGCCAGCAGTCCAATGCAGGCCACTATTAAGAACACAATTAATGTACCTATGGACCTCATAAAAGAACACAAGTGTTTGATGAAGCTTGCTTCCTGAAGTCTGGACAGGTTTCCATTAGCAAAAACCAGGTGTTACTCAGCAGGCTCCCTATGCTTTCTAACCACTAACTCTAGAATACAGTTTGCTGTGTTTACTAAACTTTAGAACTCCTATGCATCCTATACACCTTTCCACAGAGAAGGCAAGAGCAGAGTTGCTTATTTCAGTACTACCCTACACAGAGGGACAAGTATCTGAAGCTAGCACCAAGTGTGTAAAAACGGAGGAGAAAGGGAAACCTATTCCAAAACAGCTTGAACAAAGCCATCTTTAAGGATGTCTATCATGAAGTGCATCAGAGGGTGTATAATTGCGAGGGCTATAGATGTCAACAGCCTCAGGTGATCCTATATTTCTTCGATTTTTGGGGGTCTCTGGTTCAGACCGCCTACTTGACCGAGCCCTGCTACTTTCATTGTCCTCAGACCGCCTAGGCTTTGCACTGTCAGCCTTCACTGTTTCCCCACCCCTAGGGCTCTTCACACTCTCAAGTGAATAAGCATGATCATTTCTCTCAACCTGATTCTCTCGTTGATGATTCAGTGCTGCTTGGTAATCTTTCCTGATGTCCCAGAGTTTTTCTTGCACCTCTATCATATTGGGTCGATCAGTCTTTGAGGGAGCAACACATGAGAAGGCCAATTGAAACAATGATGGCAGTATTCCAATGATTGCAGGTGTCTTCTTGATATTAGGATCAAGGATATGTCTCAGCTTCCCATCCAAAAACTTTGCAAAAGCCTGTCATGCAGCAACTTGAAACGGTATTAGCTATAATGCAAATACACATAGCTTACACATACTTTTACTTCCCATACTATGAATGACAAAAAATACAGGATAGAATAACAATACAGGGCTAGAGAAACACAGTATTCATACCCATCTTACAGTGACGCGTTCATCATTGGGCCTACTGAGATCTAGCGGTCGCCTCCCTGTGAAGAGTTCTATAAGTAAAATGCCAAAGGAATACACATCGCTCTTCACATTCAGTTGATATGTTGTCAAATACTCAGGGTCAAGGTAACCAGCAGTGCCTCTCACTTGAGTGGAGACATGAGTGGCCCCAAATTCTCCTGATGGGCCAACACGGGAGAACCCAAAATCAGCAACCTTTGCACGATAGGAATCTGTGAGTAAGATGTTGGATGATTTCACATCTCGATGGATTATTGGTCTATCTGCACAAACACGTAGCCCACAGTGTCAGTGCACCTCATCTCCTGTGAAGTGTAGCTGCTTCTATGTAACAAATGTTGGCACATGACAAACCAGTAACAGAATGAAAGTTATAGAGCACTCTGACCATTAGTAGGTTCCACAAAGTCACACTGATCAAGGATTCCTACTCAAATTGAGACCATAACCATGACACTTGGGAGAGAGTGTCCTTGTATCCAATAGAATGCCACATTTTCCTTGCTTCTGTCCTACTGTAGCCTTGTGTCGCAAACGTTTTGCTCAAAGTGCATATGAGCCCCATTACATGATGGCTTGTCACATAGAAACCACCATAAATACAGTGGTATGCCAATTGACTGGACACATACATTCATCAAATCTATTGGAAACTTGCTTATGGAGTTACCTGTATAGTAATGGAGATATGTAAGGGCATGTGCAATATCAATTGCAATATCCAAGCGTGTGCCCATGTTTAGGATCACTCCATATGGTGAACCTGCATCAACCCACCATACTTCTCCCATTGAATGCAAAAAAAAACTTAGCCCTAACTGTTTGCATTAGATTAAACAGCAGCATACCCTAATTGTTTGCACTAGATCAGACAGCAACATACTAGCCCTCTGAATCTACAGGTTCAGGTTGAGCTCTACACATGAGTCATTATTTGTCTGTACGTATGTATGCCTGGTTTGAAGAATGTACCATCAAGGTGCTGCCGGAGGTTCCCATTGGTCACAAACTCAGTCACTAAAATCCGCTCATCTCCTTCCTCCAAGTAACCTATAAGCTTCACAAGATTCAAGTGCTCCACTTGAGATAGCATATTGACCTCATTCTCAAACTCCATGGAGACTCGTGCCTCAAATAACTCCTGACATCCATAGACCAACATCAGTCTAACTTTGCCACCTCTCAGGTCCTGCTACTGCCTTCTTGGACAAAAGAGGTTACAAAGCAACACCCTCATAGTCCATAAAGTTGTTTACGAAATTGTAGTCATTCATACCAACCAAGACCTCACCACAGATCATCAGATCATGTGGATATATCAACCTGAGACTAATGAGCTGAGCAACATGACAACCCTGCAATTGTGCCAACACCAGTTCACAGTTCTAGGCATGTGAAAATACATATCCAAATTTCAGTAGCAGAAACTATTTTTCTTTATTGTCTGGAAGTAATCCACTATAGCATCAAACTAGCAACTGGAACCACTGTCTCCAGAATATAAATATGCCCAGATCACAAATAGAGCCCTCCTATATAATACAGTGTCATTGTCTGACAGTGTCACTTGAAAACATGGGGAGATATACCTTTTTAGCTCGCTTAATGGCAACTAGTTGACCATTACGGAGCTTCCCTTTAAACACAGAACCAAAGCCACCTTGACCAATCTTATGCGACGCAGAGAAGTTCGCTGTCACCCTGCTTAGCTCAGCCATTGTGAAGGTTAAAGCACCGAGGGCCTTTGGTTGCAATTCATGATTGGCAGAGAATGGAGAGACAGAGCCATGAGGGCTTGCAGCTGATCCCTCTTGGGAAGCATTTGGCTCAGAATTCCCTACAAAGAGCCAAAAAACCCGAGCACACACAATAGGTATTGAATATATATATTGCACCATATTCTAACTTTCTTGACTGCAAGAAGATAAATGCAGATTGCATTTAAAAACTTGCACCTGGAAATCTCAAAAACTATTAGGTCACAAAGTTGCTTTCAAATTCTGATGTGTGGACTGATTCTGCCCATTGATGAGCACCTAACATCCATATTGCATATGGGTTACATGCATTCTAGTGCACATTTCCAGCAGACTTCAAGCCAACTTCAAGATGGAAATGTCCCTGTGCATGAGGGCACACCTCACTAACACAGATTCTAATCCTCTAATTAAACACAGATTCTGGTGTGCTTAGTTAGAGCAACTCCACTGGTGCTCAGTATGTGACCCTGCCAATTAAAATAGGATGAAGAAAAGTCAAAACATGGAGGTTTGTCTCTGCAAAATGGTTTAGGACCCAGCATTTTTGCATAGTTTGCTGAGGCTGGTAAATGGCACAGCAAAGCTTAACACCTGCTGTTGATCAGCTGGCTAGATGGTTCAATTGGTCAAGGTGGGTTGCTATTCGTCGTCTCCCATCTATTTGCAGTCCCAGTTTTAGTTTTATTGGTGGGGTTGGAAAGAAAATACCTAAGGAACAGGCCCTACAGCAGCCCTCTATCAGTATTTAGCACATCCAGTGTGCACTGTTTAGTTTCTCCCCCATCCCCACCCAGGAACCTGAAAAGATGGACTGTACAAAGTGAGAGACTATTTAACTCTCACCACCTAGGCCAATCATTGTAGTTGGCCAATGAGAAAGAGCCATTTATTGCTGAGAAACAGTCATTTCCTGCTTCAGGTGCTCTTGCAGGGTACTGTGAACATGTGCAGTTTTGTGAGCCAAAAGAAGATGCAAAGTGCTTTTCTGTAAACCTTCATCCAAAAAGTACTGTAAAGGCCAATTTACTGCTGAGAAATATTTTTGCAGGGTCGCATACTGAGTACCGCTGGAGATGCTCTTAGTTAGTGCAAGGTTCCAACTTGCGGTACCTAATTCGATCAGGAAAAACGATGTCCTCGTGAAACACACATTTTGCAGAAAGTCCAACACACTCGGAGGAAAACTGCAACGAAATAAACTTGCAAGCAAATAAAAACTCACCAGAAATATTTGCTACTTTGCTGCTGTCCTCTTTAACCCTTCGCCGCAGGCACGGAAAGCAAGACATCGAAAGAACACGTTGATCACCACCTTAAAACTCCTGATGATCCTTCCGCTAAGCTTTAGTTTGCCGGTAGGGGGATTGACAAAAGCGAGGAGGTTCGTTGCATCAAATACACCTTGTGAAGAACGCAGTCGGTCCACTGCTCCTTCAACGGACTTAACTCCGTCCAAGCGAAACAAAAGCCACTTTGGCAATCTTGCGATCGTGCAGCTATGAACCACCAGCGAGAGAAAAAACGCAATAATAACGATGCAAAGGTAAGGAGCACGGAGAACAGAAGACGGCCTCAAGTCTCAACAAGCTTATACGAAACTGAGCTTCGCTTTACCTCCCACGACGCTCCAGTCCATAACACATCACATCCTTGGCTGTCATGCACTCCTCACGCTCTCTGGCACCAACAGCTTCCTGTGCGGCACTCCAGGAAACCACCGTCGCTTCTTCTTGTGTCCCCTCCTCTATTCCACAAAGTGTGCAAGTAACGATAAGAGACGAAAAGAACCTTCAGAAGCTTGTCCGACACTGCAACAAGAAAAGTAGTTTCTTGTTGGATTTTATTTATTTTAAAAAGCTAGGAAACTGGGGACGAAGAACACAACGTCTTTAAACAAAGGGGAAGAGCACTACGCCTAGTACGCAAAAATTCAAAGCGGCGATGGCCTGGAGAGGAGCGCCATCTCTACTTCCGCAGAGAAAGCTCGAGACGAGGCAGGAGGCAGGAAGGAGACGACGACAGCCTGGTGGTGACAACACAAGAGGACTTCTTTCGTCCCCTTACCATCTTTCGGATCCAGCGGTCACGATCTCATCATCGATTTCCTCCGACGGTAGTGCTTTTGCGCGAGATAAAATCCAATGTTTCTGCGTGAAAGAAAGAAAGAAAGCGTCGGCAGACCGACCGCTCGCTCGCTTCAGCCAGAGTGGATGAGAACCAGACAGCGCCCACTAACCGGAACCCAACAGAAAATTGTGTACTAACCACTTTTCATCCATCCTTCCAAGGTGCTCTTTTGGGTGCTGGTTCACTCTAGCCGACCGCTTCAGCACGCACCGCCTCTAGCCGGTTCAGAAGTAGCCTTTTTTTCTGGCTAAATTAAGCGAGTTGGCTAAGTTTTTTTTCAAAATGGCTATATATATTTTTTCCTGGATATCTATTCGCCAAATTTCTACATTTTAAAAAAATAGCCATATTTCTCTATAGGGTTCTACTGAGTAGCAAAAAATTTGAATGAATCTCAAACCTTTTTACTTTCATATCCTGTTTATAGCCAAATTTGGCTAAACTGTATTATGGACGGTCACCAGTTCAACTACATCACAAATATGATAATTAATTTATTAATTTATTAAATTTAAATTATTAATTATTAAAAAAACTCATGACATTAAAATCAAATACCATACCCCAACACTAACAATTGACAGTTTCTTCTGCCCAAATATTTAATTTTTTCAGTGGGCAGCAAGTTTCAACTCAAGGGCTTTCTTCTGAACATGGGTTTTCAGGGAATAAATTACATTGCAATAAGTTACAAATACTTCAAAATATTGAAAGAAGACATTGCACTGGGATGTAACATTTGCTTACACATTAACCTAGCAGTTTTGCAAACTAAACAGAAGTAAACCAAATGATACCAAGCAAGCAGACTCATCACAAAGCTCATTGCCAGGTTGAAACAAAATCAAGAGAGATGAATAAAATCTTTTAATATGCTTAGATAATGTGAATGTCTAAGGCATTTAATATAAAAAAACAACGTCGACAATACAAATATGTCTATTCATCATTCACAAATTGGTTCCCAATTCAAGCCAAAATTGTATTCCAAATCTTACACAAACTTTGTCGTTCCTGGTTGAAGTGAAAATACATTCTTCATCATCCTTCATGAATGCCACGACTCTAAGAAAAAGATGATGAAATTACATAACAAGATAATCCTCCAAAAGGTGACACCAATTGCCCACAACCACTACTAACAATCTCAGCTTGTAAACACAAAATCATAATAATCTACATCATCATAATCTACAAGCTCCCAAGTTTGATTTTGGAGGAGAAAATCACAACTAAGCAATTAAATTTCTCATTTGCTTCTCTATAGTTATTTTGGGTGAAGTTAACATGTATGCCTTTGAATATCATGATCCACAGACAGCCCAATTATTTCAATTTGTGCATGTCCATAAATGAAATTTGACTTCCATTAAAGTACAAGAACTTGTGGCTCATAACTTGATCACATGTTAAACAACTTGCTTCAACAATTCATATTACGACTGCCATAGGAAAGACCATATTCTGTTGGTGGGTCTATTTTTTCAGACATCACCTCACACATATGTTGCGGTATCTTTCAGCCCAATGATAATAGACATCGAAAGGTGTTGTGCAGTAAACTACGCAGTTAAATTATCCATTTCAGTGTAACATATGTTGTGTGTGCATATGTATATTGTAGTTTGGATTTTCAGCTCCCATATTTCATGGCAACATGCTAGACTTCAGACTCGACTTGGGTTGAGGTTTCAGAATCCAGATACAATTCTTGTGAGTCTCAAACTCAAATCTCTTCAACCAACCTTTTGATTCAACTCTGATAATACTCTGCAAAGAGATGAAATCTTTTCGTTAGTCTTGTTCCCGATCTGGAGGAAATTTTGGTTCAAATCATGGACCCACGTGAAACAGCTAGGAAGCTCGAAGCCTTTGATGTTAATAGCCAAGCCAACATCAGTGCAAAGCAAAACCTGTAAAATCTGTTGTCATTCATGTGTTGCAAATTCCAGCTTCCAATGACATACCTTGAATTTGCAAGAACCATATCAAAGTTGAATGTCTTGCAATCAGGTCAGACAAGAATGGTGATTCAGTATGTACATTTTGCATGTGACATCTGAATTACCACCTTAAAACATGGCTAAATCAGCTGTTACTCAAAACACAGGAAGAGTCATAACCTGATGACGAGTTTAGTAGCCACAAGATCAGTTCAATGATCTGACTTTTCTTTTGAGGAATTGGTAATTTAGTGATATATGCTGTTGAGGCATTTCTTTTGTCTCCTCAAAGACATACACCTAGAACACACATGCACACACATACATAGGGAGAGATGAAACAAAGGAGAAGATGAAAGATGTTTTGAATGACTTTATCTATGCTGCACGGGGATCCATACCCTGTTGCCAAACAAAAACAGTCTCATCCCATGCAGTACTAGCCAATAAACCCTCCACCAAAGTACTCATATCAATTCCTACAGCAAATTCAGTGTGATGTGCCAAGCGGGCAAGAAGTGCATCCTCAGGAGCTCGATAATCCCACAAACAAACAGTCATGTCATAAGAGCAAGACAACAACAGGCTCTCTTGGTGTGGAGAGAACTTAACTTGGCGCACTGCGTAAGTGTGACCAAGCAATCGGGTGAGCTCCTGGCGAGGGTTCCTTACATCCCAAAGCTTGATTGATTTGTCAACTGAACCTGACACAAGCATGAATTCGTTGTACTTGTTCCAGTCACATGAAAGAATCTCCATTTCATGGCCTGGGATTTGGTAAGTCGAACGTGGCTGCCTTACATCCCAGATACGGACAGTGCAGTCACCTGATGCTGATGCAAAAATATCAGCATGCCTTGGATTCCTGCAGAAACAAGTAGAGCAAACTCAATTGCAGGCTGCCTGTGGAAAATGGAGATGACAAAAAACCAAAAACTTAGTTGCAACCCTGAGGGCATGAGAAATTGAGAGAGAGAGAGAGAGAGAGAGAGTCCAGACTGGTCATCCATACCACACAGCTTTGTATACACAATAAGAATGCTCCACAAAAGCTCGCAAGGATTGTGGAGAGTCCACTGTCCAAAGCTGTTTTTTCCTCGCACATAATACATAGTAGAAGATGAGTCATCAACTTTATGCAGATGCACATTCAGCACCATACCAAAGATTCAGTATAGCATCACACCCAATACAGACTCAGAGCAGTCACTGCTTTAAACTGGAGAGATAGGGCATATTGATACAGCCAGAATATGTTATTCCACACATGTAAGCCAAGTTCCTTAATTTCCCCTGGTTAGAAACCACCATATTCTTTTGGAAGGACAAAGAAGCTCTGCTTTCAGACAAATGGGAGATCCACCATCTTGAACTTCATAGAAAGGAATGATGGATTACCCGAATAGTGTCATCCCATGAGCTGCTCAGAAAAGAATCTTTTCTCACCATATTCCAGTCCACAGAAGCCCTGGTTTCATCAGCCAATAAAACCATAAGTCAAAAGTACAACTCATTCAATAGCAGGAGAGAAGTGTTCTGAGTAAGAAACAAGGTACAAGTCCTCACACTTGTGGCGAAGCCGCAAGCACAGACTTTACTTGCCATGACCATATTACCACACCAGTTTGGACAATGCTGGATAAATAGGAGGAAAGCAGTAGGGGGAAAGGGTGGGTGGGCAGGGAAAAGGAGGAAACAGCAAGGTAATGACCAGTTTTCACAGCTCAGGGTCAGGTCTAGTAGTGGGACACAGGTAAAAATACATTAAACATGTTCACAGTCTGCCCCAAACTTCACAAAAGAATCAATGTGCTTTGCCAGAGTGTCCTGAAGCTACACCACCAGCAGGACTAGCACTTTATGCTAATCCTCAAGTCCTCTGAAACATGAATGCATAAATTTAGGGTCAAAGTTCTTGAAGAGGCTAGTGCTACAATAGGAACACCACAAACACAAGTGCTTGATTGTACTTGTAGGTCCTGGGGTGATCCATGGCAAGATCAAAGAGCATCTGAGAAGTAAATAGAACACCTATGGAAAGTGCTTGTTAGAGGGTCATACAGAAGGCCAGAGGAAGAAACAGCAGTTACTTACACTTCATGAGAATGTTCCTGACGATTGCTGACAGGGTTGGCCATTGGAGGTGCTGCTAGGTCCCACAACTGCAAGCACATCACTATCAGCCCTATGACTGGTGAGTTGCATCACTGCAGTCTTCAAGCCATTTTCTCTCTGGTTTCCATGCACATTAAGACAAAATCATGTAATGCAAACCATACAGCAAAGGAAAATTCAGCAAAGAAGTCATGACACAGCCAAAATTGAACCTTCAAATGCTTGAGGTCTGAGAGAGAACCATTACATGTAGAGGAAGGAAATTACCTTCACGCTGCCATCTCCACTTGCAGAGACAAGAATATTCTCATTCTCCTGTTCAGTCAATTAGACAAACCATGTCAATGTGTCTCACAGCCATCATGGACCCCACCAAGAGACCTTGAAATACTGCATTGTGTGTAGAGGATATTCTGCCAATGAATGTAAAATCCAACTCCTCCACAGAGATCTACAGCTACATTCCTCACCGATCTGACCTTATCACCACTTATGCAAGGTAATGGAAGAACATAATCTCAGATGTACCGGGAACATCTCCACACTTACAATTTGATACAACTACAAAGAATGTGCAAGTGATTCTCATAAACAGAAGAAAAAAAAGATGAGAAAAAGAAGGAAAACAGGCTACCTCAGACCAGGTACAATCATAGAGGCCATCAGGTGTATCAAATGAGCAAACTGGTACAAATCCATTCGGAGTCAGCTGCCAGAAAGATCCACCACATGGAAAATCAGTACCAAGGAATTCACACAAATACAAGTTCATTCACTCATCTGTAAATTGCTCTCTGTACACAGAAGCTCCAATGAGCATTTCCTGATGCTCCAGTGAGAATTTCCTGAATCCGAATTTGCAAGGGGTGTAATTTGACGATGAAATTTACATACTACATACATCGAGCACATACTGTCTGCCGCTGCCAATGATCCCGAAATTCTGCGAAGTGGCCACCGCCAATCGTGATTCCAAGAATGGACTGAATTTTACCTGCAAGTCCCCACCACCATAGTGTGCCCCCCACCCTCAACCCTCTCTTCCTTACTACTCCAGTATCAAAAAGACCCCAACAACAACAACAACAAGGCGTGAAAGTAAATGAACGCGAAGAAGAAACGACTACAGCAAATCGCGAGGCTTACAGCATAGCCATTGAAGGCGGTCTTGAACATCGGCATGATGAATTTAGAAAAACTCGGAAACAACTCGCGAGCTTTTTTTTCAGGCCAAAAAATTGGGTCGCAGATCGTCAAATCCTGTCACGATTTCCGAGCAGAATTTCACTCACTCCTTGCGCTTCCCATTTCTTGGCCAGTTGTTGCATCGACAAGCGACCCCGAGGCCGAAAAATTGAGTACCTACCCAGCAAAAGTGCGAATCACGCAACACGGTGCTGATTTCCGTCGACCCTGTCTTTCCGGAAAGAGGGCATTGCGAAGATTAGGGTTAGGGTTCGAAGCTCCCACTGTTTCTCCGGAAGGAGTGCAGTGTGAAGATTAGGGTTAGGGAGTGGTGCTCTCAATAGAGAGAGAGAGAGAGCTTTGTGAAGGAACAACGCAACACGCTAGAACAGAGCTGCCTAGCACCAGCTATGACACGCACGAGGCCTGCCAGGCGCCGGAGGATGCGGGAGAGGCAGTTGGCCGCAGAAGAATCGAAAGTTATTGTTCCTGCGGTAGTACCAGCAGCTGCTGCTGCTGCTTTTACGTTTTCCAACTCATTGTCGACTTCTGAGAGTGCACCAGACGAGGAGGTGTCTGCTGTTCCAGAGCTTTTCTCCTTCGGGCTGCAAAGGGGATCTCACAGCTATGGGGTGCAGCCGCTTGGAAACATGTTCCTCAATGCTTCGAATTGTAATGTCAGGAACGTGGGACTCGGTTCTCTTCAGGTTCTCCCTGATGCGCTTCTCCTGGATATCCTCGGCTACTTAGGAAGCAAGGATTTAGGTCGACTTGCTCTGGTGAGCAAAGCTTTCTATGTGTTTGCGCATCAGGATTCGCTGTGGAGGACTGTGGTGCTCGAGAATTTTACGGGGGAGCTTGCTTTCAAGGGTTGTTGGAAAAGCACGTTTCTTGCATCATCTTTAGTGCCTGGCTTCACCGGTGCTTCACATGTCCCTCTGAAGGTCTGAGTTTTGCAGTCACTCTCTTCATTTATCAGACGGGGAAAAATACCACAAAAAACTGAAAGCTGGAAAAACCCTCTTTGTTGTTGGAAAGCCATTCCTTCCTGGACGGATTTTTTTTGGGCTGTGTTCCTGATTATTCTGAAAATATTCTTCATCAGGTGACAGATTTCTATTCAGACTACATTTTCCAGAGCTGGTTGTGTGCAAGTTTGGAGATCAAAGACGAGTGGCTAAGCACTGACAACATAGAACGGCGAGAAGCACCTTCAGTGGAGGAATTCATAAGAGATTTTGAGGAACCTAACAAACCTGTTCTCCTAACTGGAGTGCTCAAGAGCTGGCCTGCAGTGAAGAAGTGGGATAGGCCGTATCTGCTAAACAAGGCAGGAGATTGTGCATTCACAGCTGGACCCATCAACTTGAAGCTGAATGACTACTTTGCTTATGCTGATTCTGTCAAGGAAGAGCGGCCACTGTATATTTTTGACTCGAAATTTGGTGAGAAAGCTCCACAACTAGCTGCAGACTATGACATCCCGGTCTATTTCAGAGAGGATTTGTTTTCAATACTTGGGAACGATCGTCCAGACTTCAGATGGTTGATTGCAGGCCCAGCCAGGTCTGGCTCCTCCTTCCACATTGATCCCAATAGCACCTCTGCCTGGAATGCTGTAGTGAGGGGTTCTAAGAAATGGCTTCTTTATCCTCCGGACCTGGTACCACCAGGGGTCCATCCAAGTCCAGATGGGGCTGATGTTGCATCGCCAGTGTCCATAACGGAGTGGTTCATGAATTATTACGGGGTGACACAGCAGCGCAAGGAGAAACCTGTGGAGTGTATCTGTCGGGAAGGTGAGGTTGTGTTTGTACCAAGGGGCTGGTGGCATATTGTCATCAACTTGGAGGACTCCATTGCAGTCACACAGAATTATGTCAGCAGGTGTGTGCAGTCGTAGACAGGAACACAAAGCAACAAGTATATGTTGATTAAAGTCATCTGTCAAAATGTTCTGTTTTAGGAAGAAGATGATGGTCTGATACTTTGTGAGCAACTCTCATAGGGTTATGACTCCACTCATTGATGTGTGACCTTCAAATTGTTCTTGTGGAGATTTGTCTGCAATTTCATAGCTATAGGTCATGTATGATTCTCTGTAGCAGTTACTGCAGGAGCTGATGAAATTGGTGGGTAGTCATGGTGGCTCATACCTCTATTTTGTGATGAAGGTCATGGTCTGATACTTTTTGAGCAACTCATAAGGTTATGACTGCACTAATTGTCATGTTATTATCTTATCATTGTTGTTGTGGAGATTTCTCAGTGATTTCATATATATGTGCTGATTGCTGATTTTCTAGTGTGTGTGTCCATAAGCTCTCAGTCTTCCCAGTTCTCCCATGGATCTTAGTGACGCATGTTTGAGTGATATGTATGAGCGTGTGGATGCTGTGGCAGGAGAAATCTTTTGAATGTGCTGGAGTTTTTGAATAGACCAAACTCAAAGGAATTGGTCTCTGGGACCATGGATCGTGTGAATCTATATGAGAAGTTCCGGTCAAAATATGAGCAGCTTTTCCCAGGCTCTATTGAGTCCCTTCAACAGCAAGCAGAAGCAAGAAAGTTGCAGAATCAGAAGGCTTGTATGTGGGATACAATCACTGATGTGAAGACAGGGGGCTTCAAATTTGGCTTTTCATGAATGCCACATTTCCACATTGATTCTTGCTCTGAAAGTAGAACAATTTTATCCATGGCACCAATATGAGAGGCAGCTGTTGATTCTTTGATATGTGGAATTTAGGGTTTACTCCAGGTTTTGCTGCATTATTAGTGAACCATGCAGAGTTCATCAACTGGACTTTCTCGGTTTTCAGAAGAGATTTTTATTTGCTCTCAAGAGGCTTGCCATAATCACTGGGTACAAAGATATAGGTACTCTAAACTCAACATCTACAAACATGAGTGTGGAACATAGGGAATTTCTGAGTACACTGACTACACAAACTTTTGCTGCCATTGCAACGAAAAGTTAAGAGTGTGCCCACAATCTCATTCTTCATCATCACTAGACCACTCAACAAAAGATCATTTGTAATCTTGATCAAATACTTTGCCATGTAATCTAATGTTGTCAAAAGACACAAACTAAGGTGTTCGCTTTCTTCGATGACAAGTGATTTTGTTATTTTGAGTGAACATACTCAAAAAGAACTCCAGAGTTTTGTCCCACATGATGATGTTCATGTCATTTGATGGACCAATTGAATAACCATTTTTTCTAGTTCACGAGTCTCACCTCCATAGGACTCCCACCATTGATTGGCAGGCGCTTCTTTTCCACAACCCTGACAGCAAGGTAAGAAAAGAGGAAGTGATAAGTTGCTTCTCAACAAGAACTTTAACAAAGAACTTGATCTTGTAAATTGGGAATAAACTTATTATGAGCAATCTTTAACCCTTTCATCGCTTATCTTCCTCTAGGCCATTGCCTTTCTACTTTGGATCCAAAACAAAGCTTTCACAATGTTATTAGATATGGATGAACAAGCAGCTATTGTGCAAGATTGATATAACCTTTTATTCTCTTTAGTTACACAACTCATAAGTTTTTCACAAACTCAATGAACTAGTCCATGAGTTTATAAAATTTTCTTGTCAAAGGACAAATATAGGTGTTGATATCATTAGTCCACTAGATACTAAAAAGAATTGTATCCATGATGATACTAGCTTCAAACTTATTAACCTCCAACTCATTCCATTCTTTATTGATTGCCATCTATTGCAAAGTAGTCTTTGATTTCAAAATCTTTCTAACATTACAAGATGCAAACCAATCCTCATGTCCCTATGCTTCAATTACTCTAAACCCTCATCTTTTGCATTGATTTTTATACAATGCTTGGGCAATGGATACAATAGTGATTGCAAAGTAATTTCACCAAATTTCTACCTTCTTGGACCACAAGAATCACCCATTTTACATCTCAAAACTCTTCAAGACAAAGGTTCAAAACATGAGTTGTAAAATTTGAATATTGTTGGCCATAAATTGACCCAACTCATTGTGTTAAGTAGAAGAGGCATTTTGTTGAAAAGTGAGGATGAGATTCTAGCAAAATAAACATTCTACTAGGATATGGGTGAACAAGATAAGGAGAAGGAAAGGAAGGGTTTTGAAAGGCAAGCTCACAATCTATGTGTTAAGATGAGGTCTTTTCCCCCTAGATAAAGAGAAAAACCCCAAAACAAGAGGAAGGAGGGCAACAACCTTATCACATAATTAAATCAGAGTCCCAAAAAAAAAGGAAGCATGAAAGACCACTTGATGGCCTTTTCCTTACAAGCAAACAAATCCCTCAAAACACCAAGTAAAAATAAAGTCCTACTCAATTTGTATCTACTTATTAAGGTTTTAAGAAGCCTATCTCTACTAATTTCTTTCTAAGTTGTCATCCCAACCTTGACTATAATGGTCTAGGCTTGTAATAACACTCTAGTAAAATAATCCTACTAAAAGTGTTTCCTATAACGCTTAGTCCAAAGAAAGTACACTAGGAAGTTACGCAACAAATCAAAAGGCTACTTAATGTAGGAGAAACTACTAATGTGCAATTTGTGAGTCAAGAGTTCGCCATCCTCAAGTTCCATAGCTATTTCGCCAAGAAGAATGAAGTGTTAGCTTATGGAAAAGTTGCTAATAGCTCCCCAAATTTGCCAAAAACACATGAAAGTAGCCTATATTAGTGTAGCCTTACTACACAACATGAAGCAATGTTGTGGAATTTCAATCAAACCTATTTGATCAACTTGGCAAATAGGTTTAATTCCAATTTGTTGGAGCCAAAAGCCCATCAAAAACCTTTTGTTGAAAATTAACCAAATTAAAGTACCCACTTTCTTGGGTCTAGCATTATGCCAAAATCTAGCTAGGCTAATAACAAAATGGTGATCAATTTCATTTCTTGAATGAAGCTTAACCCCATGGAAATGAGAAACACTCGCCTTGAATGAATTTTATACCCTCTTTTGGAAGTGTATCCAAAAAAGGGCACATCCCCAAGCATGGGGATGTTTCTCCAACACCATTCCTAGGGATCCCATGGTAGGTCTTCAATGCAACTAACCCCAAATAATTAGAATTATGTTTCTTGGGGATAATCAATCAAATCTTTGTTAGTTTTGAACATAATTTTGACTTTTTCTTAGTATAAAATCCTAACTAAGGACAAATAAAAGATCTAAAGTTGTACTTCATTAGGACCAATCTTTAAAAATAATCCATCCTACGTTTTTCTTTTGAATTTAATGGTTTTAATGCATCCCATCACCAAATTAATGATTGTGTATACTCAAGTAATGTTAATGTTAACAAGTAGAACTCTCTATACAACTCGTTAATACCATAGTTTCCTAATAACTAATACTTACTAATGGTGGACTTATTGTCCCTTATCCAAGGGGTGAAGCTAATCAAATTAAGTAATTCATGGCAATGAATGGTTAAGAAATAATCCACCCAATCATCTAGGAAATTTTTAGGAATGGATTAAGATAAAAGCCTTATTTTTTAGAGGTCAATGTGGGCCTTGTGTGGTTTGTAAAAAAAGAGGATTAAAAGAAATGTTGGAGGATCTTTTAAAACATTAGGAACTTTTGGTAATTGGAAAAAAGGAATGGAAAACTCATGGAGAAGTGTGTGAGTAATGGAGTAATGTGTTTGTATTTGTGTGTGATTTTAATGGAAAGATGGTTGAAGGATTCGATGTGTTTGTTGTATTTTTATTCTATTAAAAATGTGAAAGGTGGGCTAGTTTGAAATTGCACAAATAAATTATTCCCTTAAAATGGTATTCCTACATTTATTTTAGAACAGAGAGTAAAAAAACATATCATTTGGTAATAAGTTATCAGTTGCCGCAAAAAGGTAGTAACAAATATCTAGTGGTAAAAAACAAAGGGAAAATGCTAGCAAGTAGCCGCCTTCAAACTAAAAGGTATAACTGTAAGCAGTAGGCACTAGTTATGAGGGAATGCAGTGTGTTACAGATGGTATAAAGTAAGGGGGACACCTCTCAAGGTGCTACAAGTGGTAAACATAACCATTAAAGGACTTGCAAGCATGGTGGAGATGGGACAATAGATGTAAAAGGTTTATAAACCACAACAAGATAATATTTGGAGGTGTTGAAAGTATTGGAAACCCTTGGAGAGTAGTCATTCTTGGATGTTTTTTTCCCATGCTACCTTCTCTACTTTCCTCCCCTACCATCTTAGATTCGCCTATTTATAAAACAATATGTTTGTTCTTGGACAACAAACCCTTCTCTTCTTCTTTTGTTTTTTGTATGACTATTTATTTGCTATGTGAATAGTTGTAATAAAGTAAGTTAATAAAAGGTAGTTTTTTGTTCTATTGAGTAATAAAGCATTGACCTTGTCCCCTGAGTCTTACCTCCCGGAAGACAGTAATGATTGGGGGTCATAATTTCACACTTTTAACATTTGGCAAACATCATGTGGATCATATTTGAAATATTTTTAAGGATGGGATTGTTATTGGATAATACTTACTTTGTGCAAATAAATAATTACAATTTTGAAGAGTGGGGGAATTCATGAAAATGATTTTCAAAATCTAGTTTTTAAAAGTAGATAAGGGGGAATTCACTATTGGCAAATAAAGTAACATAACCTAAAAGAATAGATAATTTGTAAGACAAGACTGAAAAGGTGTTTAAAAAGAGGGTATCTAAGAGAAAATGGAATTGGAATAAAGAGTGGAAGGTGTTAATGCCTAAGAGAGGTAGAAAAAGGACTTAAGACTCAATGCCCAACCAAAGACTATAAGATAAACCATTAATTTCACACTCTTCAATCTTACTATAGGACTTCAATAATGAAGAAGGTAACTACTACTAGACAGCCCATAAGAGAGTAAATATGTTATACTTTCATGAAGAACTTAAAGCATTTTTAATCATGAACCATGTAGTAACTAGAGGATATTAAAAAAAATTGGAACAAATTCAACAAAAAAAATTAGAAGTATTGAATGCAGGTCATTTGAAAAGGATAATTGAAGAGATGTTTCCATCTCGAATGACAATCATGGGTGCTTCCATTTTTGAATTCAAAACAAAAATACTTTTAAAGGACTAGGAGGTAAATGCTGCCTATTAGTATCACTCAAGGTGGAGGGATGCCAAGTCAAAGGCAAAAAGTTTCGATGAAAAAAAAAATGGAAATAACCACTCTTTAATTGGAAAACAAGTAGAAAAAATGACAAAGGGAGAACAAGGTGGATTTTACCTTCAAGATGACTTGTTACTTGGTTACTCTCAAGGGCATGTGGCACAAATGGTAGTAGAGCAAAAACAAACCCAAACTTAAAATTTTCAAAATGAAAAAAAAAAAAAAAAAAAACGATATATTCACCAAGAGGTAGCCATGGAAGGTTACGACGAAAGTTCAAAAGCGCAACTTGTAATTTGTAGTTCATGAGACCACATACTACAATGACTACCATGGGAATCCCATTAATAATTGCCTTTGAGGTGGAGGTAGTAAACCAAATTCAAAATATGATAAAAAGCAAGCCTTGAGGAGGTTTGAAAAATTTAGGCGACCTAGTAACATGAATTTAGAAGTGGCAAAACTACCTTCCCTAGGATCATCAAATAAAGGTATAATCATTATTTACCCTCACATAATCAAACCTAACAATTTGCACACATCCCAACCCTCTCAGTTCACAAGTGACGCCTAGAATGAAAGGGGGCATAGTTAGTACCACCCAAAAGCAAAGGGGGAATATATGGACAAAGGCCCACCATCAAGGTGCAAGCTGTGTGGGGGAGGTAGGGCACCAAACCATAGGATGACACTATTAGTTTTTTCAATTTTGGATGATAAGGGGGTACCTAACCAAAAATATCATACTAATGATTTTGGAAAAGACATGGACATGAGCTACATTAAAGTGATGAAGAAAAAAGGCAGGAGGATGGTAGAGGCACCCATTTTGGAAAATCAAATGAAATGACCCATACAAAAAAAAGAACCACATGAGGTAACCCATCCAACTTTCCAAGTGTCATGGGTTGGTTTACCTTTTACATTGGGGATCCAAGATGGGCACCCCAGTTGTATGGAATGGGTCCAACCACATACCAAGCAACGTCAAGCTTTTAGTTACTTTTACCTCAAGTTATTATTTTACTTTTAAGACCTAATTAGGAGGTAGTAACAATGGATAAGATGAATTTCAACATAATTGGATCAAGCAATAGATTAAAAAAGTACTCATAACAGTTTACCTCATGTGGGCCTAACTAGGAGGCCCTGTCAATAAGGCAATTTAGAAGGCACTCCTTTGCAAGGGGCAAGGGGGGAGATCCATCCAAAGATTCCTTTAACTCTTCATCATATGTAGACGAAGGAAAGGGTGATAAGAAGGCCAACCTCCCCTCCCACCAGTACCTCTAGGATGGGGTGGAATACCACTTGACTGGAATCCCTATTTCGCATGGTACCCAACCATGCCACTCATGACGGTAATAATTAAAAATTCTAATGGGGGCAGGAAGTTCCTAAACTATCCCAAGTCTACAAAGAATTCAAACCCAAATGCACATGTATGAGTGTTCAAACAAGTGATAAAAGTCAATGGGCTTACTTAGGAGCATATAAATTTTTTTAACTTTCAATGGACATTGCAAGACATGGCTTCAATTTGGGGGCATAATTTTATGAACAACCACTTAGACTATTTTATATATTAAAGCTACATTGGTGTCTGTCTGTCCGAGCAGTTTTCAAGCATTGCCCAAACAGACAGATAGACACCACTGTGGTGCCTAGCAAATTTTGACAGTTATTACCCAACTGACAGGGGGGGTCAACAGGGGGGGGCCAGCACGGGTGGTGGGGGCCAGTAGGGGGGGCCGGCATGGGCCAAGGGGGGGGGGGGGGCCCCCCGGGGGGGGAGGCCCCCACCGAGGGGACACCACCGGGGCACCCCCTCCCCCGGCTCCCCCCACCACC
>Ga0116227_10002089_pt1 | contig 45599 bp, 46 predicted proteins | sample S1TSphgellanicum_FD_89693 | JGI IMG/M metagenome (GOLD analysis project Ga0116227, IMG submission 89693) | Host-associated microbial communities from peat moss isolated from Minnesota, USA - S1T2_Fb - Sphagnum magellanicum MG | ecosystem: Host-associated > Plants > Peat moss > Unclassified...
AAATGCCTCATTGTCGATTGTTTTTTCTACCTCTCCGAGATAGTCTTCCCGGAAACCGTTTACTCTTTCAATTTACTAAAAAAAATTCAATCCAGAAAGCTTTTCCTTAAGTAAACGACATTGATCTGCACATCTATAAATTATCTCCAATGCCCTTTATGCCATGCATAGCCACGAGGGCCATGATACCATGTACCTTCAACCCAAACACGGCCGGTACGCGGCCTTGCCCAATAGCCCTGGTGGCGAACATATCTTTGGCCATTCCATACCCAATCCCCACTTATCCAAACAGCACCGGGATAAGGGGCTACGGGTCTTGTATAATAAACCTCAGCAGGCTGGTTACTTACGTAGTACTCCCCAGCACATGATGACATAAACAGCGGCCCCGCCAACGCAGCCAGGATGCCTAATTTTGATAATGTTTTCATCTGTATATGATTGATAAATATTACTTATTGACCATCATATACATCAAAAGGTTTAATATTAACCGTTTGAAAACTTATCAGCTAATGTAATTTCCTTGATTCCAGCAAGATATTTATAAAACCCGCTGCCCGATTTTACACCCAAATGTCCCGCTGTTACCATGTTTACCAGTAGTGGGCATGGTGCATATTTTTGATTGCCGAACCCGGTATACAGCACATTTAAAATAGCCAGGCATACATCCAAACCAATAAAATCGGCAAGCTGAAGTGGACCCATAGGGTGGGCCATGCCCAGTTTCATTACCGTATCTATTTCATTTACACCGGCTACGCCTTCATACAAAGTGTATATGGCTTCATTTATCATAGGCATTAAAATACGATTAGCCACAAAACCAGGATAGTCATTTACCTCAACCGGGCTTTTATCCAGTTGAAGGGCCAGTTCCATTACTTTGCTGGTAACCTCGTTAGTGGTTGCATAGCCCCTTATAACCTCCACCAGTTTCATTATCGGCACGGGGTTCATAAAGTGCATGCCTATCACATTCTCCGGCTTTTTAGTTACCGAAGCTATCTGTGTAATGGAGATAGAGGATGTGTTAGAGGCCAGTATCGTATCGTCACCGCAAATTTCGCTCAACTGTTTAAATAGCTTTAGCTTAATATCGCGGTTTTCAGTGGCGGCTTCAATTACCAAATCGGCATTGGCTGCTGCAATTGCTAGATCGGTATAGATAGTGATGTTATTCAGTGTATCGGCTTTTACCTTTTCATCAATCGCACCTTTTTTCAGTTGCCTGTCCAGGTTATTGGTGATGGTTTGTATGGCCCGGTTCAATGCATCGGAATTAATATCAACCAAAGCCACATTAAAGCCATGCTGCGCGAAGGTATGGGCAATACCATTACCCATAGTGCCGGAACCGATCACTGTTATATTTTTCATATCAGGTTATAATATAGTACTAAGTTGATGCAATTTATTTAATTGGCAAAGCCTGATACATATTTTATAAGCTGATGTATTCACCGGCTTCAACAACAGTTTTTTTGTTTATGGATGAATATTCGGAAACATGCCCAAGCAGTTTTAAACCGGTATATTTCAGGATATAAGATTCAGAATCAACATCAGATTTGCCATTAAATAAAATTCCTTTTATGGGAATATTATATTGTTTTAATACAGCAACAGATAGCAAAGTATGATTAATGCTCCCTAAATAATTTTGTGAAACAAGTATGGCCTCTGCATCTAGTTGCTTTATGAGATCTATCATTAAAAAATAATCATTTAAAGGCACCATTAAACCGCCTGCACCCTCAATTAATAATTGATTATCTGTTTCAGGGATAATGAATTTCTCTTTTTCAATAATGATACCATCAATTGCTGCTGACTTATGCGGCGAAAAAGGCTGCGTTAAGCGGTAAGTTTCCGGGTGAAATACTGTTTGTGTATTCGAAATAAGACTTTTTACTTTTAGTGTATCGCTATCATCCAGATCTCCCGATTGCACGGGTTTCCAATAATCGGCCTTTAGTTTTTCAGTTAAAATGGCTGATATAATGGTTTTACCTATCCCGGTTCCTATTCCTGTTATAAATAATGGTTTATTCGGCATTTATCAATTCGTTTATAGTTTTAGTCAGCAAAAATATTTCGCCAACGGTATTGTAGGCATGCAGGCATATCCTAATGCGTTCGGTTCCGTGGGGTATGGTAGGACTAAGTATTGCCCGCACATCCAATCCCGTATTTTGTAAATGTGCTGCCACATTTTTTGCTTTTTCGTTGCTGTTTAATAACATGCATTGTATAGCACTATCGCTTTTAAGCAGGGGATAGGCCTCATTATTTTTTATATTCTGCTGAAATAAGCTGATATTATCCTGTAGTTTAGCTATTACTTCATCCGACTGCCCAAGCAGCTCATAGGCCATTTTTATCGAAGCGATCTGATGATTTGATGCCGCTGTTGTATAAATAAACGACCGGGCAAAATTGATCAGGTAGTTCCTTAATAAAGTACTGCCTAAAACTATCGCCCCATGGCAGCCCAGTGCTTTGCCAAAAGTAATTATCCGGGCAAATATTCTGTCTTCAAAACCAAGAGCACAGATAAGCCCATGTTTATATAAACCTACCGCGTGTGCCTCATCCACCATCAGATAGGCGTTATATTGTTCAGTTAATGCTAAGATTTCCTGTATTGGCGGTGTATCGCCATCCATAGAATAAACGCTTTCAATAACTACATAGCAAGTGCCTTTCGACTGCTTTAGCTTACCCTCAAGACTCTCCAGGTCATTATGTTTGAAAGTGTAACGGTTGGCATAACTTAGCCTCGCACCATCAATAATAGAGGCATGGATCAGTTCATCGGTGATAATGGTGTCGCCACGTTGAGGCAGGGACGAAAATAAACCAACATTAGCATCATAGCCCGAATTGAATATCAATCCGGCTTCGCTATTATGAAAGGTGGCTATTTGTTGTTCAAGATCCTCAACATAAGTTAAATTACCTGATAATAATCTTGACCCTGTAGAACCATTCAGCACCGTTGGCAAGCTATTTAATTCCTGTTGGATTTTATCTTTTAGTGTTGATGACCGTGCAAAACCCAGGTAATCATTCGAGCAGAAATCAACCAGTGTACTTTCAGGTTTAAGCGTTCTGTAAGTGCCCGTTGCTTTTCTATCGGCAAGCCTTTTTGCTATATGATCTTCTGATAATTTCAACGCAAATAATTTCCGCTAAAATAAAGAAAGCGCCCCGATATTCATCAGTGCGCTTTTCTTTATTAAATTAGTTTTAGCCGGGGAGATTAGTTGCCGCCTCCACCGCCTTGTTGCATTCTTTGCATACGTTCTTGTAGAATTTTATCGTAAGCAGCAGACTGGTCAGGTGTTAAAATAGCTTTGATCTTGGTATTTGTGTCCTGCATTAGTGGCATCATACCTTTACGCATAGCATCACGGTCGCCATTTGAAGCAGTCCTTATGCTATCCATTTTAGTACGCTGCGCTTTAAAAATATCGGTTATTTTAGCTGTTTGGTCGTCGGTCAGCTTCAACTGGGTCTGTAATTGCTTGGCCCTGTCTTCAGCGCTAGCTCTCATACCACCACCTTGTGCATGGCTTGCAGCTGTTATCCCAATCAGGAAACAACACATCAACAATAATTTTTTCATCTTAGAATCTTTTTAAGTTTTTAATAAGTATAAGATAAAGATAGGCTGTTATGGTTTAATAACAACCTTGTAACTTAATTGTTGCAGCGGTTGAGCAATTAGTGAATGAGTGATTTATTCAATGAGTGAGTGTGTTTTTATTCAATAATTTACTCATTCAATAAATCATTAATTGCTAGTTGCTCCCTTGTTGCAGTTTTGATATGGAGCGCTGCATCTGGGCCATCATGGTAGTTAGGCTTTCCATGGTAGGCTCGGGGGTAGAGAGCGGCATGTGGGTAGATATGTAAGCTTTAGCTTTCCAGATCTCCAGGATATCTTCACCATTAATATCATACGGTTCGTAAACCGGGTTATCTGATATTAATTTTAGTTTCTTGTTCTCTTTAAATTTATTGCCGATGCGCTTGTAAACCACGCCCTCGCTTTTTGAGATGATCACATAGGTATCGGCTGGTTTTACATCGCCCCAGTTTTCCATGTATTCACCTATTATAATAGTGCCCGATACCAAAGGCAGCATTGAATCACCTTTTATCTCAAATGCCCTGAAAGTTCCCTGCTTAAACATCGGTAGATAGAACTTAGGCAACTGCGCAACATATTCCGGATCGGCATAACCATTCAGGTAACCGGCGCTTGCTTTCATGGGCACAAGTTCAATGTTTTCGTTGTCATCCTTATCAACAGAGATGCTAAGGATACGCAGATTCCCTTTCGGTACAGGTGCCCATTTGTCATTTATCGTCTCTTTTATAAAATCATCAAGACTGATCTCGAAGAAAGATGCTATTACTTTTAGTAATTCGTACTTCGGTTCTGCTCTTTCTTCCTCGTAGGCACCCACCAGTGAACGTTTTATACCTACCTGATCTGCAAACTGTTGCTGTGTTAAACCTTTCTTTTTACGGAGAAATTTAATATTTGATGAAATAATTGACATAAAATTTGGAATTGCTAAAATTATTAGTAATTTTATGCTCATAAAGTTAGTAATTATTTTTTAAACACCAAATTTATTCTGATATGAAACGGTTTATCTATATTATCACAGACAGAAACAGGAAGAATTTACACGTAGGACTATGCTCTGATCTGTTAAAAACATTGAATTTTTATACCCAAATGCCAACCTTGTTTTTCGACAGCGCGCAACAACTAAACCGTTTAGTATATTTCGAGGAGATCAATACTGAAGAGCAAGCAATGGAGCGCTTTAAATATGTAAGCACATTTACCAGGGCGCAAAAAGAAAAAATGATCAGACCTGTTAACCCGGATTGGGTAGATCTGACCATTGGCTTAAATGTGGAGAATAGCTTACGTACCAGGCCGCATATGCGCCCATCGGTAAGTGCGTTAAGAAAAGCGGTTACTTCGTTTTAACGAAAATAAGCGCGCCCGAATTCATGCAGTAACGTTTGCCGCCGCGGTTAACCGGTCCGTCATCAAAAACGTGCCCAAGGTGTAAACCGGTGCTTTTTTCGATCACTTCATAGCGCGACATACCGAAGCTGTTATCTTTTACTATTTCAATCTTGCTCATATCAGCAGGCTTTACAAAACTTGGCCAGCCTGTGCCGCTATCAAATTTGTCTTCCGAACGAAATAATATCTCGCCGGTAGCAGCGCTTTTATAATAGCCCTTTTCAAAATTCTCATCATACTCATTATGGAAAGGAGGTTCTGTTCCTCTTTCAACCATTATGTAATACTGATTTGATGTAAGGATCTTTTTCCACTCGGCATCAGTTTTTGCCATGGGCCTGTTTTCCTTTTTATCATTCTGCGCGTTAATGTTCTGGCAGCTAAATAGGGCGATGATCCCCAACAGCATTATTGCTAATATTGACTTTTTCATTTTTGTATTTCTTTTAATTAAAAACTCAAACTGCATACAATCGTTTTTGTATTGTACACTTATCTCTTTAGTCTAAAATTACGTAGAAACCTTACAAAAAGATTGTCATTAAAAGGTCCGATTAAGGCTGGAACTTTTTAATGCTTAATACAGATGTTATAATATCTAAAATTCCATTTTTTTGCAGAATATCAAATTTGCTGATGGTGCTTTTGTTGCCATTCTCATCAGTTAAAACAATGTTGCGGTTTGCATCAATGGTAGCTGTCAATTTTGTATTGGCTAAAGTAGTTAGTATAGCCTGTCCATTATTTAAGCTGATCTGTTTTGCGATATCTTTTGAAGTTACTTTTCCGGTAATAACGTGTGATAACAAAAGCTTTATTAAATCCTGTTTATGAACTGGTTTTAATAAGGTGTCGAGTACAGCTTTGTTCATTTTTAAAAATGCCTGATTATCCGGTGCAAATACTGTAATAGGTGCATCAGCTTTAAATGTTTGGCTTATACCAGCTGTATCAACCAAATGAAAAAATATAGTTAAGTTTTTTGAGTGTGCTGCGTTTGTCACAAAATCGTTGGCTGGACTCATTACTGTACCATCAATGGTACGTGTAACTATAGCCGTATTTTGTGCAAATAATAAGCAACAATTAAATACCAGAAAGGTAGATAGGAATAATTTTTTCATAAGATATTATACATTAACCAACTTCACCCCAATAGGTTTTATTATCTACCAGCCCGGTGTAAAGCCCAGCCCAAATACAGGTTTGCTTACATCATCACGATTAAACGGAATGGCGAGGTATGGTTCTAAAATAAATGCACCGAAAATATTTACCCGCAGTGATATACCAGTGCTCAATGCCGGCACACGCTGTATAGGCCCCCCCTGCGCATCGGTGCCAATAATATTCGGTGTAGTTCGTGTAAGGTCTATCTGGTCGCCATGATTCCAGGCTAAGCCAGCATCAAAAAATACGTTCAGATCGGAGAAAAAGAATTTAGATTTTATCGCAGCCAACTTTTCCGGCCCTGTAAAAGGTAACCTGACCTCAAAACTCGCCACGGCTATACGACTGCCGGATAACTGATCAATAGTAAAGCCATTACCAGGTTTACCTGTTCCGTTGTAAAAAGTTTGTGCCTCATAGCCACGTATCAGGAATGGATAACCTACATATAATGGATAAAGTCCGTTAGCATCGCCAAAACGGGCATAGCCATATAATCTTGCTGCAAATGTTACCGGAGCAGCACGCAGATATCCTCTTAAATCAATAGTTGGATCAAAGAATTTGTAAGTACCCACATTATATTCTGCCTCAATACGATAACGGTAGCCGCTGAGTGGTGCAGCTACACCGAAAAATGAGTTATCACCAATAATAGATGTATTTAATTGGTAAAGCGTAAAAGGCACCAATTGCACGCCATTAACACTATTATCAGGGTCAGCATTATAAGCTGAGTTTGATATATGCGAATGATTGGAAGTAAGGTAATGACCCAATGTATCATACAAAGTGTTATACCTATCCACCCGATAATAATACCGTGATGCACCTGCTCCAAATTCCAGTCGTGTTTTTCGGGAGAAGGGATAAGAGGTAAATACACTGGCCTGGTCTTCAAACACACGGATCAGGTCATACCTTTCATTAATGGCAGGGATAGTGGTAGTTCCGTTATTATAGGTTGTACTTACATTATTATAGTTAGCATACTGATATGGGATATGCGATAATCCGAATCCGAAATTCCATCGTCCGGTTTGTTTAATATATATAACCTGCGCGCCAAAATCATAGATCTCACCATTTATCGCGGCCCCGGCATAGATCTGGTTACGGCCCAATATATCACTGAACACACCCTGTATACCGCTTGCCAAACCCGTACCAAATGAACTGACACCAACACCAACGCCGCTGCTTGCCAAATAATCAAGTTTAAACATGGGTTTGTAAGGCACAGTATGTACCGAATCCGTTGGGATACGCGGGTAAGCCAGAAAATTATTTAAATTGGCATTAATGAGATTTACACCCACAGCACGTGCTGGTGGCAACAAACCCGCATCGGTATTTATATAAGTACTATCAACCTGCTTGCCTGTAAAATCACTCGCCTTGGCGTTATAAAGCGAATACTTTTGAGCGCGATAGTAAGAGTAAACTATATCATTATTGTTGGAAATACTTAAAGCAGGGGAGTATTCTGTAATACCGCTGATACCGGTAAACAAGTTGGTCATCTGTTCAAGCTTACCATTACTTAAAGTATAACGGTACATATTGCGGAAACCATCCTGGTTTGATAAGAAGTATATCTGTGTACCGTCTGATGAATATTGCGGATTCAGGTTATTCGCTCCGTTAAATACTTTGATATCTGTTATTTTTCCTGTTGCCAGATCAAGTTCAGCTAAGTTAAAGGTGATATCCTGTCCTAAAGATCTGTCATAAGTAGTTCGGTCGCTTGCGAAAACTATCTTTTTGCCATCGCGGGAAAAGCTTGGTTGGTAATCGGAATATTTATCATTGGTAAGCTGTGTTATTTTTTTTGTATCGAAGTGGTACAGGTATAGATCGCCCTGACCTTCAGCTAACCCCTGGAAAACAATGCTCTTGCCATCCGGCGACCACGAGAGGTTACTGAATTGTTCAGCTTTTTCCATCGAAATATCCTGTACAACACGGCCGCTCGGAATCTCAACCACCAGCATACGATTTCGCCCCTTATTGAAAACGCTGAACGCAAATTCCTTACTATCCGGCGACCATGCGCCTGCTGATTCAATAAAGTTAAACTCATCAACATGGTTACTGGATACCTTGCTCGTGAGTTTTCGCAATATCGTCCCGGTTTTGGCATCTGCTAGATAGAGATCGACAGTGAACAGGTTTTTCTCTGACAAAAATGCCAAATACTTACCATCGGGGCTGATAGCAGGAGCGAGGTTCATCTTACCCGAATTTTTATCGCTGATGATCTGATTACCGACCGGCTTTTGTACAGTGTCTTTTAAAAATGGCCGGTAGGTAGCCTCAATAGCGTTTTTCCATAAATTCGAAAGTGTTTTATCATTATACCCAAAAGTGCGCCTGATACCATATTGCAATCCGAATTTAGCTGTGTTTTTAAAGAATGGCACAATAACCGTATCGCCATAAGTTGAGCCAATAAACGACCAAAATGCTTCGCCATAACGGTATGGGAAATATTTATTGGTTTCGGTGAGATCTTTTATTGTTGGGATATCATGGTTCAAATACGCATCGCGCATCCACATAGCCGTATAGGAGTCTTTTTTACCCAATGAAAGGTACTCGGCCATACCTTCCACCATCCACGATGGTAAATTGGTAATATTATCAAGATTGGTTGAATCACGGCTTTCCAATAAATGATATTGAAAAGCATGCACCATTTCGTGCCCGATAACGTGCCTTGTGGTTTGGTTGGTTTCCATCACAGGCATTACAATACGATTTTTTAAACCTTCGGTAACACCTCCTGTACCCACATCAATCTCACCATCAATAGCTGTAGTTTGCTGAAAATCGGGGTGGTTGGCATACAGGATAATAGGGTTAGGCTTTTTAAAGGTATCCCTGAAAACCTGCTGATGTAAGGTATACCAAAGTTCACTTTCCTGTGCAAAGCGTTTGATCATGCTATCATTTTTCAGGTAATAGTAGATCTCAAAGTGAGGGGTGCGGTAAACCTTAAATTTAAGGTTTTTATACCGCACCTTATTTTGCCCAAAATATTGTGCCTTGGCGCGCTGGCTAAACAACAAAGTACCTAGTAAGCAAATTGCTATTGCTGAATATCTTTTTACTTTAGTTAGGTAGAGGTAAAATCTATTCATATTTTCCAGGTATCAGTTGTATGCGGCTTAGCGCAATTAAGTTACATATTTTTATCATTGTTCCTGCCCCGGCGGTTGATTGCCTGGCTTATCCTGAGATGGTGTTTTTACCGCAGGCACTGTCACTGTTGTATCAGCTGGTGTATCACCTAAACTATCTGTTTCAGTTGTGTCAGCCGAGATCCTTGGCGATGGGCAATCATATTCCTTAGTGATCTTAACCCATGGCTTAGGAAATGGGCCGGGTGTATAGCCAGACTTTGGATCAGCATAAACCTTTTCCATAAACCGTGCAAAAATCGGTAACGCGGTGTGTGAACCTTCGCCGGTTTCTGAATCCTTAAAATGAACGCTGCGGTCATCAGCACCTACCCAAACACCGGTAACCAAATCCTTGGTGATACCCATGTACCAACCATCAACGTAATGTGACGATGTACCTGTTTTACCACCTATCTGGTTGCTCTCCTTTTTCCACAAGCCTGGATATTCCCACAGTGCCTGTGAAGTACCACCCGGTTCTTCCATACCACCCCTGAACATATACAGCATCAACCATGCGGTTTCTGGGCTTAAAACCTTTTCGGTTTTTAAAGTGAATTCCTGTAATACGTTGCCATCCTGATCGGTAATTTTAGTTACCAGTAACGGATCGATCTTTGAACCTTTATTCAGGAACGTACTGTAAGCACGAACCATTTCATAAACCGATACATCATTTGAACCTAACGATACCGAAGGAACAGATTTCAGCGGACTTTCAATTCCCAGTTTATGCGCATATTGCACAATTTTATCCCAGCCAACCTGCTCGGTCAATTGCGCGGTTATTGAGTTTACCGATTTACCCATTGCCCATCTTAACGACATCTCCTGATAACTAAAACGGAAGTCGGCGTTGTTTGGTTGCCACACCTCTTGTTTTCCGTTATCAACATATTTTATGGTTACCGGCTTGTCAGTAAATTTATCGCAGGGGGTAAAGCCATTATCCAAAGCGGTTACATAGGCAAAAGGCTTAAATGTTGAACCCGCCTGGCGTTTTGCCTGATTTACGTGATCGTAGTTAAAGTACTTATAATCAATACCTCCAACCCAATCTTTTATCATCCCGGTTGATGGCTCAATGGTCATCATACCTGTATTCAGGATGCGGGCATAGTATCGGATAGAGTCGACACTAGAAAAAGTAGTATCCTTTTCACCGGTCCAGGTAAATACTTTCATTCTCTTTTTAGTGTTGAAATATTTTTGGATCTGTACCGAATCGCCATGTAATTTCTTGTCCAAGATCTTATAAATAGGAAGATTTTGTTCTGATTTCAGCACAAAATCTTTGATCTCATTGCCACTGAAATCGCGCCATGGATTTTTAGTACCCCATACATTATCAAAGCGTTTCTGAAGCATCTTCATCTTTTCGGCAACTGCTTCTTCAGCATATTGCTGCAGGCGTGAGTCGATAGTAGTATAGATCTTTAAGCCATCGGTATAAAGGTCATAATCATTATCCTTTAACCATTTTTTCAGCCAGCGTTCAACGGCCTCGCGCAGGTAAGAGTCACCGTTCGATTCATCCTCAACATAGCTTAAATTAAGGCCGATAGGTTTAGCTACGTTGGCATCATAATCAGCTTTGTTTAAGTATCCGTTCTTTTCCATCTGGCCTAAAACAGTATTACGCCTTTCTAATGAACGATCAGGGTTATTAATGGGGTTGTAGGTTGATGTAGCCTTAAGCATACCTATTAAAGTAGCAGCTTCAGCAGGATTAACCAAGTCTGGTGCTTTATCAAAATATTTTAGGGTAGCTGTTTTTATACCGAATGTATTATTACCGAAAGGTACGGTGTTCAGATAAAGCGTAAGTATTTGCTGTTTTGAGTATACGTGTTCAATTTTAAATGCGGTAAGCCATTCCTTACACTTATATACCAGTGTACGTATAAAAGGTACATGCTTTATAATACCCTGTGATTTCTTTTTACGTGTTTCGAACAGATTTTTTGCCAACTGCTGCGTAATGGTACTGCCACCGCGTTTATCGCCTTTGGCAGTTGAAAGGATACTGGTAAAGAAGGAGTAAAAATCAACCCCGTGATGATGGTAAAAACGTACGTCCTCAGTCGCGATTAAGGCGTTTACCAGGTTTGGCGATATCTTATTAAATTCAACGGGAGAGCGATTCTCACGATAGTATTGGCCTATCAGTTTTCCATCGGCCGTGTATACTTGTGAGCCTACCGACATGGATGGGTTTCTAATATCCTGCATATCAGGAGAGTAGCCAAAAAGATAAAGGAAGTTTAATTCTATTGCACAGAAAAACAGAATTACAAAATAGATAAAAATGATAAAATACCTGAGGAATCGGTTTTTAATACGTCTGAACATGGGCGTAAAGATGTAAAATTATGGCTCTAAATCATAGCCGTGTAAACAAAAATTAACAACGTAAATAAAGCTGGGAAATTTTATGGATGCGAATAAATCAATTTTTAGGTGATTTTTTGGCCTTAGGTTTTGATGCTTTAGCGAATTTATTAAATGCTAAGGAATGGTTTATCCAATAATCAAAATCGGCTGTTGTACGTAATTCATCTTCGCTTACATACACATAATCGCGCATAGCTTTTCCATTGTGGATCATTGCTCTTGTGCCGTTTCTTTCAAGAGCTTCTTCATAAATATCAGGGCCCACGCGGCACATTAACTCATCACCGCTAACACAGATACACATCTTTCCATTCACCATAAAACAAACCCCACGAAACATTTTCTTTTCTTCAATATCAGGCAGATCAGCTAAAGCTTCCCTGATAATATTAGTTAAGCGCTCACTATAAGCCATGGTTTATAAATTCTTATATTTCAAATATAATAATTAATGCACACCCGTAGAGACGCAATTTTTTGCGTCTTATCTGTTGATGTATTTGTTGCCGTACATACATTTCCATCGCTCATGTTAAGTTAATATTAAATTATTCTATTTATCCCATGTATATAGTAGTCTTTATTATATTTGTATTTACATAAGTTTAAAAACCAACCTTTTATCGTTTTAAAATGAAAAGAATATTACTATTTATCGTACTTATTGGCACTACATTATTTTTATTTAAGAGTGCTTCAGCTCAAGGTTCACAGCCTGATGCTGTAGTTAACTGGAACTTGATAACTGTTAAAGCCACAAAAAAAGCAGGATTTAATAGCAACCTTGGCAGCAGGATAGAAGCTATTGAGGCTATCGCGGTTTATGATGCTGTAAATTCTGTTAAGCATATAGGTACGCCTTACCATTATTATGTGCCTGTTAAAGGGAAAGCATCGTTACAGGCAACTGTAATATATGCTGCGCACGCCGTATTGGTTAATTATTTCCCGGCACAAAAGCCAGCGCTTGATTCCGCGTTAGATAATAGTATTAAAACTATCACCGATGGCGCTGTTGGTAGCGCGCAAACTGTTGGCGAAGCATCAGCAGCAGATATTATCGCTTTGAGAGTTAACGATGGTTCAAGTCCGCTTACTACTTATGCAGGTCCTGCAAATCCAGGGGTTGGCCAATACCGCCCAACACCGGGTAAATTTGCGCCTGGTATAGATGTGGAGTGGGGGAATGTAAAACCGTTCATCCTGAAAAGTTCAAAACAGTTCCTGCCTGAAGCCCCACCCGTTATTGGAAGCGATGAGTATAAAAAAGCTTTGGCTGAAGTGGAAGGTATTGGAGAAATTAAAAGTACAACGCGTACTGAAGATCAGACCCATATAGCGCAATTTTATAAACAGGATGCCGAACTTACCGTAAATGAAGGTGCACGCTTATTAGCTATAAATAATGGCACATCACTTGAAAAAAATGCCTTGATATTTGCTTTGGTTGACATTGCTGAAGCTGATGCAAGGATAGAAGTTTGGGGAGGAAAATATGGCTACTTATTCTGGAGGCCGGTTACAGCTTTAAATGCTGATAGTACAGGTGCCGTAAAATCATACACTAAATGGACACCTTTGATCACTACACCTGCGCATCCCAGCTATCCAAGCGGGCACAGCGCCACAGTTGCTGCTGGCTATGATGTACTGAAAGCATTTTATGGAGACAACAACAAACTGGAACTGCATACAACAACAGCCGGTGAACCAACACGCCTTGTAGAATCAATAAGCAAAATTGAATGGGAGAACGGTTACAGCCGTATATATGGCGGTATTCATTATCCTTTTGAAAATACTGCAGCCCAAAATATCGGGCATAAAATTGCAGCTTACACTTTAAGTAACGGGCCTAAGTTGCTAAAAGACTAATTCCGGTAAAAAGTAGAGACGCAATATATTGCGTCTCTACTTTTTGGGGTTATTCTACTGTTATTTCATCAGCAAAAATGTAGGATTGATTGCCCTTAGCCTCGTGCCACTCAGGTAATGCACCGTATTGTTTAGCTATTACTTTTATATAACGGGCATTGGTATTCAAATCAGCTTTAAATTGCTGCATCTGTGCTTTGGAATCTTTGATGTCGACTTTAGTATTTACCGTTGCCAGCAATTTATAGTTAGTACCATCATTTGATGACCAGTATTGTACATATTGGGGGAAAACGATCCATGAACCGGTATCCTGCAATGTGCCTAAACTGATCTTATTTATCGGTTTTAACTGTCCAAAATCTAATATTGCCACCAGATCATTACCCTGGTAACCTTGCCAGTTGCCCAGTTGCCAGTTATCTTTGCCATGTAATCCGTTGATCAGCGCATTGTCGCCCTGATCTTTATACTGATCTAAATATTTGTTTACCAGCGTAAGTTTTATATCATCACGTATCCTGGTGAAAACTGCAGTACTTACAAAACTCGATTTGCCATTTTTTATGGATACAGCTTTAATTATCGAATTATTAGAAATTTGAATTGGAGTACTATAAAGCGCTGAACTTGATGATGGAGGAGAGCCATCAAGTGTGTAATAGATTTGCGCATCCTTATCGGTAGTGCCTATTTCAACATTAAATGGCTTTTTAAATGTTTTTGCAGGCGCAATGATGTATGGGTTTGATACGATCAGGTTATCAGTAATTGATGAGGTTGGTTTTTCCAGCCCTTCCTCAAACATCTTATTGGGTAGTTTGCCTGTAAATACTTCAAAATCGCCACCGTTGGTAACAGTATTGTATTCAATAAAACTCTTATTATAAGCCTGTTTATTCAGGTTCATGCCCTGTAAATATATGTTTGAACGACTAATACCCTGACCTGAATTGACAATGGTGAACTTTTTGCCATTTTCAAGATTAATAACCGTTTTATCAAACTGCGGCATACCTATCTGGAACTGCTGTTGCCCCGGCATGGTATTATAAAGCCCCAACGAACTCATTACATACCAGGCCGACATTTGCCCGCAATCCTCATTGCCAGATAAGCCATCCGGGTTAGGACTATATTCTTCGTTCAATATCTTATTAATATAATACTGTGTCTTATCGGGTGAGTCGGTGAAATTGTACAGATAAGCCATGTGGTGGCTTGGCTCATCCCCATGCGCATATTGGCCGATAAGCCCGGTTACATCAGATACATCCTTGCCTGTAAGTTTCGAACTGGTGGTGAATAACTCATCCAGTTTTGCCTCAAACTTAGCTTTACCGCCCATACGCTCAATTAATCCCTGCACATCCTGCGGAACCAAGAATGAGTATTGCCATGAGTTTCCTTCGGTATAATTATTATTAAGTTCGGTAGGATCGAAGGGGATATACCAGCCGCCATTGGTGCGCGCCTGCATAAATCCATTCTGATCGTTAAAGTTGTTTTTCCAGTATTGGGCACGTTTAATAAACTCGTTATAATCCTGCTGTTTACCCATAGCTTTGGCCATTTGGGCTATACACCAGTCGTCAATGGCATACTCCAATGTTTTTGACACCGATTCGGGTTCATCATCGGCCAGGGTAACTCCATTATTACGGTAGCTATCCAAGCCAAACTGCGTACGGTTTACGGCAGATTTCATGGCTGTTAAGGCTTCTTCGGCATCAAAACCATTAATACCCTTCATGTACGCATCTACAATTACCGGGATGGAATGATCACCCACCATACAATAAGTTTCGCTTGATGCCAAAGGCCAGATAGGTAGTAAGCCGCCTTGCTCGTACATCGCTAAAAATGATTTTACAAAATCAAGCGTGCGTTTGCGGTCGATAAGGTTAAATAATGGGTCTTCGGCACGGTAGGTATCCCACAATGAAAATACCGTATAATAATTAAAGCCCTGCGCGGTGTGGATCCTGTTATCCATGCCACGATATTGCCCATCAACATCGTTATAAATATTGGGCGCTATCATGCAATGGTACAGAGCCGTATAAAAAGTAACCTGTTTTTCTTTGATATAGTCAACCATTACTGCTTTCGGTTTATGCCTTTCAGCAGTGCTTGGCGTAACAGGCTGCATACTTGTTTGTGTTGATGCAGTAGGGGCACCACCTTGCACATCTATTTTTGACAACTCTTCATTCCATGCCAGTTTAGCATCATGCTGAACCTTTTTAAAGTCGAAATCCGGTACTTCAGCATCAAGATTTTTCAATGCGCCTTCAGCGCTTACATCTGATATACCCACCTTTGAGATCACTTCGCCCGGATTATCAAACTGGATAAACATTTTTACATTTTTGCCTTCAGCTTTAGTTTTGCCCGGTTGTAACTGGTCATCAACCGCTATACCGTAAGTTTTAAACGGCTTAGAGAATTTCGCATAAAAGTAAACATATTGATTGCTTGCCCATGATCTTGAACGGCGCATTCCGCGGATCTCATGATCATTTACCACCTCGATCCATGATTCTAAAACCTCATCACGATGCTGCAAATCGATAATAATATTGGCCTCATGTGTTGTTGGGTAGGTATAACGATGTACACCAACACGGGTAGTGGCAGTTAATTCAACGCCGATATTGTATTTATCCAAAAGCGTTTTGTAATAGCCAGGAGTGGCGCTTTCATTCTTTTTTTTGAAGCCCGAAATATAATCAGTGTTCTTAAACTTAGGTTCGCCGGTTGTGGGCATAAACAGCACATCGCAATAATCGGCTATGCCAGTACCGCTAAGGTGGGTGTGCGAAAACCCGTAAACAACAGTATCCGCATAATAATATCCAGAACAACCGTCCCAGGTGCCTAACCTGGTATCCGGACTCAGCTGCACCATACCAAACGGCCTCACTGCTCCCGGAAAAGTATGCCCGTGACCGCCAGTACCAATAAAAGGATCAACTAGTTGAGTATAATCTCTTTTTTTTTGTGCTGAGGAAGATAAAATTACCGCTGAAGATAAGACGGTAGTCAATAGAAAACGCGATATCAATTTCATTGATTTGCTAAGTTAAATACCCTGCAAATTAAGAAGTTTTGATGGATTTTGCGCTATATGTTAAACTACTTCTTAAAATATTTTAAGAAGTAGTTTACTTAGGATTTAAGAAGTAGTTTTAACCGGATTTATTCGATCTCGAATTTATCTGCATCCTTTAAGAAAGGCATAGCGCGGCGTATTTTTTCAATTTCATCGCCTACAATGGAGAAGGTGTACATATCTTCTTCGTCGCGTTTATAATAGATCACCTTTCCATTAGGATCAATGCAATTGGAATCACCTGAATGGTAAACCTCATTGCCATCGTGCCCAACACGGTTTACAGCAACTACATAAGCCTGGTTTTCGATAGCCCTTGCAGGAATAAGGGTTCGCCAGTGCAGTGCCCTGCGCTCAGGCCAGTTAGCCACGATCAGCAGCAGATCATATTCACCGCCAACATTGCGCAACCACACCGGGAAACGGAGGTCGTAACATATAACCGGGCAAATTTTCCAGCCGTTTAATTCAACTATAATCCTTTTATCACCGGCTGTATAAGTTTCATGTTCTTTACCTAAAGCAAACAGGTGGCGCTTATCGTAATGTTCATAGGTGCCATCGGGTCGCATCCATATTAAGCGATTATAGAATTTATTGTTTTCTTTAATAATCAGGCTGCCTGTTACTACAGCCTCATATTTAACCGCTATTTTATGCATCCATTGCATCGATTTGCCATCCATCGGTTCGGCCAATGCCGCAGCGTTCATGGTAAAGCCGGTGGTAAACATCTCCGGCAGGATGATCAGTTCGGTTTTTTCACGTATCGAACTAAGGCGTAACTCAATGTTTTGTAGGTTTTTATCTATATTTTCCCAAAAAAGGTATCCCTGAAATATGCTGATTTTAAGATTATCCATTCTTTAATTTTAGCAGATAGTTTTTGCAAACTATGGTTTACTAATCGGTTAATGAGCGGTGAACTAATAATTAAACACGTATCAATCTATCAACGGCATTATCAAGCGTTTCTTGTCTTTTGGCAAAACAAAATCGTAAAATATGGTTATCGATACCCTTATTATAGAACGCTGATGTAGGTATAGATGCCACTCCAAACTCCTTAGCCAGGCGCACGGCAAATTCAGCATCCTTTTCATCGGTTATATCGTTATAAGTAACCGATTGAAAGTATGATCCGTGGCAGGGTAACAACTTAAAACGGGTTGCTTCAATACCTTTTCTGAAATGATCTCTTTTTTCCTGAAAAACATGCGGAAGTTCTAAATATATATTCTCGTCTTTCAGGTATTCTGCAATGGCATATTGCATCGGCGTATTAACACTAAACACAACATACTGGTGAATCTTCCTGAATTCATGCGTCAACCAATCGGGAGCCAGGCAATAGCCTATTTTCCACCCGGTAGCATGGCAAAGTTTACCAAACGACGCAATTATTAAACTGCGTTTCTGAAGTTCAGGGTAACGGGCCATACTGTGGTGTGTTTCACCATCATATATCAGGTGTTCATAAACCTCATCACTTAAGATCAAAATATCCTGGTCTTTAACAATGGCGCTTAATTTATCAATATCCTCTTTATGCAATATGGTAGCCGTTGGGTTGTGCGGCGAATTAAGGATGATCATTTTTGTTCGGTTGCTGATCAGCCTTTTAACCATATCCCAGGCAATGCGATAGTTAGGAGGTTCAAGTTCGAGTGATTTTACAACGCCGCCCATTAATTTAATAGCAGGAGCGTAGCAATCATAAGCAGGCTCAAATATGATAACCTCGTCGTTAGGATGTATAACTGCGCTGATAGCCGTAAATATGGCCTGCGTGCCACCGGCTGTTATAGTTATCTCTGTACCGGGGTTATATTTAGCGCCGTATAATTTTTCTGTTTTATAGGCTATTTGTTCTCTTAATGCCATAACACCGGCCATAGGCGCGTATTGGTTATGGCCATTTTTCATGGCCTCATTTACCAGGTGTACCAAGTGTGGTGAACAATCGTAATCAGGAAAACCTTGCGATAGGTTAATAGCTCCAACCTCGGCCGCAAGTGCCGACATTACAGTAAAAATAGTTGTTCCCGTTTGGGGAAGTTTTGAAGTAACAGGTCTCATCGTATGGGCCTAAAATAGCTAAAAATCGTAAATTAGGCGTTAAAAGAAGTTAAATAATTATACTTTGAGGTTATTTTATTTACTGTTTTATTCAGTTTTAGGTGCCTGCCAAAATACCTGCGGATTGTTAGTTCTGTACCTTACTATGGTTAAATTATCCTTATTAGCTTTTTCTGAGATGTCAGGTTTTTGTACAAAATAATCCAGTGGTACAAGGTTAACATATACTATGGTCTTGTTTTTTTCGCGCGTTTCATAATTATATTCGCTTTTTAACGGGCAATACAGGTAATATAAATTTTTTGCCATGTAATAATTCAAGTAATAATCCCTGGTAATGGTTTCTTTTTGATTCCAGTTGGCATCGGGGTTTATAATCAGCTGCTTATCATTCACCAGGCTGGCCCTTACTTCCTCAATGCTCAACAATTCGCCATCTCCATTCATTACACAGGCATCATTGGTAGGGTCAACCCATATCCATTTCTTTTTTAGGGGTAGATATACCACATTAATTACATGTGAATCGTAATCAGTGTTCAGGCTGTCTTTAGGGAAACAATATATCTTCCTTGCCTTATAACCAAGTGCCAGGTAACAATCATTTAATACAGTGGCCAGTTCGCCACATGATACACCAATTTTCCTTTTGTTGGTAACTGTTAATATTTCAAGTCCGTTAATTTTTGTAATACCGCTTTCATGCTGCCCATCGTGGTTTATAGTGCTATGTACCCAATGTAATATATTCAGCACCCGCGTAACTTCACCTGCTGAACCCACTATAGAATCGAGATTATACTTTTTTCTTAAAGCTACCAGGCTGCTGTCGGTTGCCGGTTCATAAGTAAATTCAGGTATTTTACGATCATCTGCAGTGTTGTATTTTCCGGCCTTTTTCAGAACATATAAATAGTCATATAAGGAGCGCAATTGGGTATTCATTTGTTTATACCGCTGCTCATCCCTGATGTTATTCATGTCATTATCAACCTGTAAATGACTATAGTCGTTAAAACCCCTGTTTATTGAACTATCCAGATAATCCAGCGCTTTAGGCTTATTATTCAAAATGGAGTATATACAACTCAAGTTGTAATAAGCGTTTGCCAGGTATGGCTTATACATTTGTTTATCATTGGCGCTTAGTTTATTGTACTCAACTACAAAATCAGCTATCAGTTTTTTGTCGCCGTTAACATCACGTTTTAAATAAGCTTTATTCATGAGGCCGCTCTGCTGGTTGGCATAAGCTATAAAGGGATTTGTATTATTAGTTTGTGCAAACAAAAAGCCCGGATAAGGCAATAGTAATACCAGAAGGTAATATTTCGGTTTTAGGAATTTCATATTACTAAGCTAAATAATTTTAGTCTTAGGCTCAATACAAATGATATGCAATATTGGGGTTATGTCATTTTTACCAAAAAAATCACCATCAGGCAAGGCTTATGGTATGCTGTAACTTGTCTTATTAGGCTAATTCATTAATTTAGTAGCATGAAAAGGCATCTGTATTTATACCTGATAATTATTTTAACTTTTTTCGCGTCGTGTCACACAGCAACTAAAAGCAACGTACCCGTTGTTGGTTTTGTTGATGCTTTTGAAGATGCCACCATATCGCAGGCGCGTGATGGTTTTGTTGCTGCTTTAAAGGATAGCGGCTTTAGTGCAGATAAAGGAAACATTAAAATAGAATACCGTAATGCGCAGGGAGATATCCCAACGTTAACGCAGATCGTAAATTATTTTGTATCAGAGCCGGTTAATCTTCTTGCTACCTGTACTACTTTGTCGTCAGTTACAGCGGTTCAAAAAACTAAAACCATCCCAATTTTTGAAATGGTTTCACCAACACCCGAGCGTATGAGTGTGCTGGATGCCAATGGTAAAGCACCTGCCAACTTATTTGGCGCGGTTGAGGACCTTAAATATATCGATACATCGTTCTCTATTATTCCTAAGGTGTTAAAACCAAAAGGCAGCAAACTGGTTATCGGTATGATCTATAACCAATCCGAACCGCAATCAGCAGATGCGATGCAGTACATTAAGGCTTTAGCCACTAAGTTTAATATTACACTGATTGCATTACCGTTAAACTCATCGGCAGATGCTCAATTGGTAACACAATCCTTGTTAAACAAAAACATCGATGCTTTTTTTGCCAATCCTGATAACACTGTATTTGCAGCGTTTGAAACCATCAGGAAAAATTGCGATCAGCATAATGTGCCTATTTTTACCAGCGAAGCCGGTTTAGTAAAGCGTGGTGCCGTAGCCGCCTTTGGTGCTGATATTTACCAATGGGGTTACCAGGCAGGGGAGCAGGCTGCACAATACCTGAAAACCAATAAAACCGATGGACTAAAACCTGAGATGGTGAAGATCAGGAAGCGCGTATATAACCCGGAGGCCGCTAAAAAATATAATATCACCATTCCATCAAACTTCGAGGCTGTTAAATAATGGATTTTTACCTCACCGCGTTATTACAGGGGCTTTGCTTTTCGGGGATAGCATTGGGTATTTATATCTCCATGAAGATATTTAATATACCCGATATTACTACCGACGGGAGTTACACACTTGGCGGCGTGGTTACGGCTATTTTTTTAACTCATCATCAGCCGGGATATATAGTTTTACCTGCTGTTATTATCTCAGGAGCTATTGCAGGGGCATTAACAGGCATCATCCATACCAAATTAAAGATTAATGCGCTGCTGGCAGGTATATTGGTGATGACGGCTTTATACTCTGTTAATCTATCCTTTATGGGCAGATCAAACCTGCCGCTCATCAATACAACATCCATATTTACCTTGTTGCATTTAGTCAATGATCCTAATCAGAATACCTTTTGGATCTTGCTGGTTTTTGTAGTGATTGTCACGCTTATTATTGGCTACCTGCTTAAAACAGACTTTGGTATTGCCATGCGTGCTACAGGCAACAGCGAATCAATGATAAGAGCATTAGGTGTAAATACCGACCGCATGAAAATAATCGGCTTAGCTATTGCCAACGCCTTAACTGCTACCAGTGGTTATTTGATCACACAATTCCAGGGTTTTGCAGATATCAGCATGGGTATAGGGATTGTGATAGTTGGGCTTGGCTCTGTTATCATTGCAGAAGCCTTTATTAACTGGTTCCGGATCACATCTATCTGGATAAGTTTGATATTAGTACTTGCCGGTGCTGTAATATTTCAGTTTGTATTGGCGCTTACGCTTAGTATTGGGGTCGATGCCAATCTTTTGAAATTAGTTACAGCGGTGTTTGTACTATTGATCGTCAGCCTGCCGCGTTTATCCTTTAAAAAGTCCTTATGATCGATATAAAACAAGTTTATAAAACCTTTAACAAAGGCAAGCCCAACCAGGTTGATGCCGTTAACGGGATCGACCTGCACATCGGTTCGGGAGAATTTGTTGTTATCGTCGGCTCAAATGGTTCAGGAAAAACTACTTTATTAAATTTGGTAGCAGGCAGTGTTATCCCAACAACAGGTACAGTAAGTATTGATGGAAATGATGTTACTGAACTGGCCGATTACCGCCGCAGTCAATGGATAGCGCGTGTTTTCCAAAATCCTTTGAGTGGTACGGCATCAGATCTGAGTATTCTGGATAATTTCAGACTGGCGGCTATCCGTACAAAGCCAAAAGGATTATCGATAGGAGTAAATGACCATTTTAAAAAGGAAGTAAAAGAAAAGATAGCCACACTGGGCATGGGGCTGGAGAAAAAGATAGAGCAGCCCATGGGTACTTTATCAGGCGGGCAAAGGCAGGCCCTTACTTTATTGATGAGTATAATGGACAGTTGCCAGGTGTTATTACTGGACGAACCAACTGCCGCGCTCGACCCCCGGTCGGCCGATGTGGTAATGAAAACTGCTGATAAACTGATCAAAGATTTTAAACTGACCGCTATCCTGATCACCCACAACTTAAAAGATGCCTACAATTACGGAACCCGGATTATACAAATGGGCGAGGGGGTAATTTTAAAGGATATTGATACTGCTAAGAAGACTTCATTAAAGCAGAATGATCTTTTTGATTGGTTTGGGTAGATTACTCATCATTGTAAAAACCTTAGTCTACCACTTGTCATTCTGAGCGATAGCGAAGAACCTATTCGCACTCATTGCCCGCTCGTAAAATAGATGCTTCGTTAGTCTGCATGACATTGAAATATATGAGTTCAAAAATTTTGGCAAAGTAATTGTATTCCGTTGTTCACTATGAAGAACAACAATTTTATATACATAACCGACGCCTACCAACTGGTTGAAGGCGCGAAGATAAAAGGCAAAAAACAAGATGAGATATTTGAACTGGGCGCGTACGATCCTAACAAAAGAGGATATACCGTTTACCCGTTTGAAGAAGGTGTGAAATACAATGATTTCAGTGTGCTGATGTCGGAAAAAGAACTGATGAACAATTACCTGATAGAAAATAGTAAGGCAAACAAACTCGCTGCTTAAATACCAATTTAAGGGGTATTAGAACTTACGAAGTTTTAAAAACTTCGTAAGTTTTATAGCGGTTTACGCGCCAATTTCTTTGCGAACTATCGGAGCAACTTTTGTCCCCAGCAACTCAATCGTTTTTAAAATATTAGTATGAGGGGTATGCCCGGTTACTAGTTGCGCTACAAAACGTGTGTTTCTAAATAACTCATATTGCCCCATTATCTTGTCAACCGCTTGCTGTACATCGCCAACTACCAGTGGGCCATCTTTACGCAGCCATTCAAATGATTCCCGGTTCATCGGCGACCACCCGCGATCTTTGCCCACACGGTTCATTAATGCTTCGTATGATGGGTAAAATTCATCCGCTGCCTGCTTAGCGTTTTCGGCAATATAAGATTGGGATGATATGGCTAACTGTAATTTACTTACATCATGCCCGGCTTTTTCGGCTGATTCGCGATATAACTCCACAAATGGTATAAAATGCTTTGGCGCGCTGCCCAGTATGGCGATTATCATTGGCAAGCCTAAGCTGCCGGCACGCTTTGCCGAAGCAGGTGTGCCACCAACGCCTATCCAAACAGGTATTTCATTTTGATACGGCCTTGGATAAACACCCTGGTTTACAACCGGTGAGCGGAATTTGCCTTTCCAGTTCAAGATTTCATGTTTGTTGATCTCTAAAAACATCTCCAGCTTTTCGGTAAACAGCGCATCGTAATCATCCAGATCATAACCAAAAAGTGGATATGACTCAATAAATGAACCCCTGCCTGCGATCATCTCAGCACGGCCACCTGAAATAAGGTCGACAGTTGCAAAATTCTGAAAGGTACGTACCGGATCCGCAGAACTTAACACAGTTACAGAACTCGAAAGGTGGATGTTTTTGGTAATAGCCGCAGCGGCAGCCATCATTATTTCGGGTGCCGAGATCACAAAATCCGGGCGGTGATGCTCGCCGAAGGCATAAACATCAAGGCCAACTTCATCAGCCAGTTTAACTTCTTGTAAAAGTTCCTGCACACGCTGGTGCGCGTTAACTGCATTACCTGCTTTACCATCTGGAGTGATCTCTCCGAATGTACTTATACCTAATTCCATAGGCCATAAAAGTAACTACAATAATATAATGATGATGTCAAAAATATTTAACCTGAATGCAGGCATTATAATGGTTCTTCCATTTCATGTTCTTAATGAAAAATATTTTTTTGAGTGCGTGTCCAATTCGTTATATCTCAATCATCATTGGGGTATAAATAAAAAAATAACATTAAATACCAACAGAAAATGGAACAAAGAATCAATTTTTTCGCAAAAGGCGCAGATGCAATGAAAGCGATGTATGGTTTAGGTGCTTACCTGGCTAAATCACCGGTTGAACAAAAGTTGTTGCACCTGCTTTACTTTCGCGTATCTCAAATTAACGGTTGTGCCTATTGTTTGGATATGCACTCAAAAGATTTACGCGCCGCAGGCGAAACAGAGCAACGCTTGTACATGCTCGATGCCTGGCGCGAAGGCACCGTATATACCAGCAGGGAGCGTGCCGCTCTTGCTTTTGCCGAAGGTGTTACTAAAACTCACGTATCTGACGAGGTATACGCCACTGCTGCTGCCGAATTTACAGAACAGGAGTTGATTGACCTTATTATGGCTATTATAACCATAAACAGTTACAATCGTATTAATATTGCTTTCCAAACTCCGGCAGGCAGTTATAAACCGGGGCAATTTAAGTCCTGATAACTCACTTTATTTAACAGGATTAATCTAAATTCACATAATCAATTAAAAAACATGATCATGAATCAGGTAAATGAATTCGTTTTTTTATTCCGTCAGCCGGCCTTAAACCAAAGCCCGGAAAAAGAGGAAGAAATCCACAAAACATGGATGGATTGGATCGGCGGTATTGCTGCACAAGGCAAAATAGCCAGTAATGGCCTCCACTTAACACCAAAAGGCAGTGTATTAAAAAGTGGTGGCGTAGTTACCGATGGCCCTTTTGTAGAGATAAGGGAAATATTGGGAGGCTTTATAGTAGTTAAAGCTGATAATATGGATGATGCCATTACCCTGGCTCACGGATGCCCTGCCATTGATGCGGGCGGCAGTGTGGAAATCAGAACAGCATTTTTATAAACAATTCTTTATAAAGCCCCCGGTCATTACCGACTGGGGGCAATTATTAAAATGAACCAGCACGAGGCAGCACTAAAACATTTATTTAAGCAGGAGTTTGCTAAAATGGTAGCCGTGATTAGTAAGCTATATGGCTTGCAGCACATTGAAATTGCCGAGGATATTGTAACCGAAACTTTTTTACTGGCTACCGAAACGTGGGAACATAAAGGTATACCCCTTAACCCGGCAGCCTGGCTATATACAGTTGCCAAACAAAAAACGTTGCAATATTTTAGGCGTAATAAAATTTATGCCGAAAAAGTAATGCCCCAGATAAGCCTGCAACAACAGGAATATGAAGAAATGGCCGAATTGAATTTCTCGCACCAAAACATTAAGGATAGCCAATTGCAGATGCTTTTTGCCATCTGTACACCGGCTATTGCAAGCGAAGCTCAAATAGGCCTGGCTTTGCGTATCCTTTGCGGTTTTGGGATTGATGAAATTGCAGAGGCATTTTTATCTAATAAGGAAACCATTAATAAACGCCTTTTTCGCGCTAAGGAAAAGCTAAGAAATGAAAAGATACAATTAGAATTCCCTCCTGAAAATGAGATTGTACAGCGACTGGATAATGTACTGCACATCATTTACCTGCTTTTCAGCGAAGGTTATTATTCTAAAACTCAAAATGAGATCTTGCGTAAGGATTTATGCATCGAAGCCCTGCGCTTAGGGTTAATGCTGACTGAATATGCTAAAACCAACCTGCCCAAAACCAATGCCCTGATAGCCCTCATGTGTTTCCATGCTTCGCGATTTAATGCCCGGCAAAATAGCCACGAAGTTTCAATACTTTACGAGCACCAAGATGTGGCGCTATGGGATCAGGCATTAATTGATCAGGGTGTACATTTTTTAAATCTTTCTGCACAGGGAAACGAGATCACATCGTATCACCTGGAGGCCCGGATTGCTTACTGGCATAGCCTGAAAGAAGATACACACGAGAAGTGGGAAAATATTTTGCAGTTATACAACCGGCTATTGCTAATTAATTATTCACCCATAGTGGCCTTGAACCGCACTTACGCTTTATACAAGGCTAATGGCAGGCATGCGGCTTTAATAGAAGCCGAGAAATTGGATCTCAATAATCATTTCTATTACCTTTTACTGGGCGAACTTTATAAAACGATTGATGATGCGATTGCCAAAAGTAATTATGAAAAAGCAAAAGCCTTAGCCAAAACAGAAACTGAGAAACAGGGGATACAGGAAAAAATAGATCAACTTGTTCAATAATACTGATCACAAAAAGGAAAGGATTGCTCCGCAAGAAGCAATCCTTTAAACTTTATCAACTCAACTATAATGTTATGTGATTTGCTGAACCCATTGACTTCGCCAAGCCGGTGCCTCAAATGGATCTGCGAAATACTGTGTCTCGTGTACAACTTTACCGTCGCGAAACTCCATAATACTCACCGTAAATGCAGGTTTGCCCTGGTAGGTTATCGTATATTCCGTGATCCATAGGTCGCCTTTTCCAATAATTCGCTTCACCTTAAAGCCTGAAGGTTTACCCGGATGATGGCTCCTCAAGGCCTGCAAATTGCTTCGCCCCAGGATTCGTTCGCCCGATTGTGGATAATCACAAATGGCGTCATCAGCATAAATATCATGTTCAGCATTGGCATCGCCTGCTGCTGATGCCTGCCAATGTGCATTCAATACTTTGCGTATTTGTTCTTCTTCCATAACAGTTGATATTATTGAGTTTTAACCTGCGGGATGAAACCGGGAACCCCGGTACTCACCACCTGGTTGAATCGCTGCCTGGTCTGTATATTAGTGATTTCATTAAACGCGTCTTCCGACAGAGGGGAGATGTCGAAATTCTCTCTTGCACGGGCCGCAGTTTTTGGTGTGGTAAGCAATGCTGTACCGCGCTGGATGGCCCAGGCCAGTAGTACCTGTGCGGGTGTTTTTCCAATTCGTGCAGCAATATCCAAAACAACCGGATCTTCAAGCGGACCGGGTTTTATTCCATGGCCCAATGGTGCAAAAGCCAAAAGCACTATGCCTTTCTCTTTGCAATATTCCAAAAGTTCAGTTTCCGGCAGATATGGATGTGCCTCCACCTGCACTACGGCTGGCTTAATTCTCGCTGCTTCGTAAATGGGCACCAGTTCTTTCAAGCCAACATCAGATAATCCGATAGCCCGGCATTTGCCGCCGTCTACCAGTTTTTCCATAGCTTTCCAGGTATCGAGTAAAGTCACGCCCCGGTCGTAAATTACATTACCGTCTTTATCCCGCGGGTCCTGCTCATCGCCGGGTTGAAATGCATACGGTGTGTGAATAAGATAGAGATCCAGGTAATTGATCTGTAGCCTTTTCAAACTCGCCTCAAATGCCGGTTCAACACGCTCGGGCCTGTGATTGGAGTTCCATAATTTTGTAGTAATAAAAATATCTTCGCGGGTTGCAACACCTGCGGCAATGCCGGCCTGCAACGCCTCGCCAACCTCGCTCTCATTCCGGTATCGTTCGGCACAATCAAAGTGTCTGAATCCGGCATCCAGCGCATCTCTGGTAGCACTTATCGTAACAGCCTTATCTGGTATCAGGGTGCCAAAACCCAGCACGGGCATATGGAGGGCGTTATCTGTTGTTTTCATTTTATGGTATATTTTACTACAAATATCAGTAAAGAGAGTGTGAATGCAAACAACAATACAGTCAGCGATAGTAATTAAAGCCACCAAGCAGACTGCTTGCTTATTGTTCTTTTTCACAAGTTTTGCACGGAGTTTGCATCTGGATTACCTGTCAAAAAACTTTAATAACCTGTCCTGTTAGGGCTCCCAAAGCGCTTTTTACATATGCCTGGGTTACTCTTTCCATAGTTACCGGTATATGCCCCTGAAAATAGGGGAAGAAACCCGGTGAATCTTCAACAACACCCGGACTGATGGCATTAATACGAACGTTATTAGTTAACTCAATAGCTGCTGCACGTACAAAAGCTTCCAAAGCGCCATTAACAGCACTTAAATTTGCGCCCAGCACGATAGGATCTTCGCTTAATATGCCAGAAGTTAATGTAAATGAACCTTTCGGATTAATATAATGCTGGCCTATCAACACTAAATTTATCTGCCCCATTAATTTACTGTCTATCCCAACCCTAAAATCAGCATCGGTCATAGTGGCCAATGGCCCAAAGTGCCCTTTACCTGTTATACTGATCAGCGCGTCAAAAGGGCCAACCTGCTTAAAAAAATGCTCAGTGGAGGCGGGCGAAGTAATATCTACTGTAATATCGCCGCTTTTTGAACCTGCTTTTATAACCTCATGCTCTTTAGCTAAAGCCTTTGTTACATGCTTGCCGAGTGTGCCGGTTGCACCAATTATAACTATCTTCATTTTTCTATACTGTTTATTGTATGTGACTATTAAATACTTCTTTAGCGTGGCTCAAGGCATTACTTACTGCCGCCCCACCTGCATAAAAGGTCATTTGTAAAATTACTTCAACTATCTGTTCCTTGCTGCCGCCTAATCTTAATGCTGCATCAATATGGGCTTTTAATTGCGGCACAGGATGGCCTAATGTTGTGCAAGATGCAATGAGCAGGTATTCGCGGGTTAACAGGTCGAGCCCTGGTCTTGCCATTATTCCCTGCATTGCCCATTCAATGGTCATATCAACAAAATCAGGACAAATGTCTTTCAAATTATCAACTATTTGTTCGCCTGCCTGGCCGCCATGTAATTTGTTTAATAAAGCTAATCCTTTTTGATAGGTTTCTGTTTTAGTAGTTTCCATAGTATGTTTTTTTGTCAAAACTAGGCCTATAAATTATATTTGTCAACTAGTTACCTTTTTGTCAGGTAGCGACAAAAAAGTCATAATTATTGAAAATCAGTATGTTAAAATTAGAAAATAGAGGAAAATATATCAAGGCCAGCGATTGCCCTATTGCAGCAACTATTGACGTTATTGGCGGTAAGTGGAAACCTATTATAATTTGGCTGCTGATACAGGATGTTAAAAGGTTTGGCGAACTCCATAGATCGATCCCCGGTATTGCCTTAAAAGTACTGAACAGGCAGCTAAAAGAATTGGAAACTGATGGTATAATTACCAGAACTGCTTACCCCGAAGTACCGCCAAGGGTAGAATATGCTTTAAGCGAGAAAGGTAAAACGCTTACGGAGATCATGAATTTATTGGCTTTATGGAGTAAGAACAATATCCTGGAACCTGAAGAAATTGATTAGCTATAATTTATTTCATTATCTCTTATTGCTGCTGACATAGGGTTGTCAGTGCCCCATGTTTTCTTTGTGTTATAATTAAAAACAATCACACAAATGGAAACCAACCTCAATCAAGAATCAAACATTGTAGCTGAAGGATTCACTACAACTGATGCTATGTTAATTCACTGGCAGGGCCATCGCAAATTAACAAGAAAAGTTATTGAAGCTTTTCCGGAAGATAAGTTATTCACTTATTCCATAGGAGGGATGCGCCCCTTTTCGGCAATGATAAACGAATTGGTGAGTATAGCCACTATAGGTTTGCAGGATCTGTTTAAAGACTCACCTACGTCATTAAATGATCTGCAAAGCCAAAGAGATAAGCTGCCTTTATCAACAAAAGATGAAATTTTAAATAGCTGGGATAAAGTAACCGTAATGATAAATCAATTGTGGCCACAGATACCCCAGGAAAGCTTTTATGAAGTGATCAAAGCTTTCGGCGAATATGAAGGCGTAACTTCGGATATAATGCTTTACTGGTTAGATAATGAAATTCATCATCGTGCGCAGGCATATGTTTATTTAAGAGCCTTAGGTATTGAACCGCCAGCTTTTTGGGATAGATATTAATATCAAAAAGCCGTTAACCTATCCAGTTAACGGCTTTTTTTATTATCTCCTGAATATATTAACCTTTACCAATACCTGATCCAGGTATTGAATGGTCAACAAGCTAAATATGGTTAAAACAACCGTCCACTTATAATCAAGCAGTATATTAAAAAATGCCTGGCTCTTGCCGAAATTGATTACTGATAGTAAAGCAAATATTGCACCAACTGCAACAACAAAAACCGCGAGTAATGTTAAATAGGAGCGTAGTTCACTTGTGCGCTTTACTTCTGCCTGTACCTTGCGCGTTACCTTTGCCGAAAAATCATAGGGCAGGCTTTGCAATGGTTCCTGTTCAAGTACATCAAATAAAAACTGGTATGCTTTGGCATCATCGCTTATCAGGCCATCAGTTTCTTTATTCAATAGCTTGTTTTCTTCTACCCACTTTTGCAGTTCCTCATCATCTATCTTTTTCATACCATATCTTTTTTAAGGTAAACTTCTACTTTTTCTTTCAGTAATTTCCGCGCCCTGAACAGGTAACTCTTTATTGTCCCCTCAGGCATTCCGGTAATTTCACCTATCTCTTCTAATGAGAACTCATTTAAATGATATAATGTTATTACTGTTCTATATGTTTCGGGTAGTTGTAAAATTAGCTGTTCCACATAATTAGCAACTTCCTTTTTTGTTAATAATTGCTCCGGGTTGTCGTTTGTAAAATGATAGTTCTCAATATCATCCGGATAGCTATCTACCTGTTTATTTTTATATTTTTTTAGATAGTTTATAGCTGTAAAGTAGGTAACCTGTGCTACCCAAGTTGATAATTTAGACTGAAAATTAAACCTGAACAGCCCTTTGTGCACCTTTATAAAAACTTCCTGGCAAATATCTGCTATGTCGTCCTCATCCCTTACAAGGCGGCTGGTAACATGAAAAACAAGGCGTTCATATTGTTTTACCAAAAGTTCAAAGGCGCGCATATCGCCCTTTAAAATCCTGGTTACAACCTCTTTTTCGTTAAACATATACCATTAGTCAATAGCCGTGGCTTAAAGGTTGCAAAAAATATTAAAAAAACTTTTACCTTAATCGCTGTAAAAAAATATTAAAATAATTGCAACCTCATAAACATTACGGTTGACTACTAGGGTAAATATTCACTCAAATATAAAAACATTATGGATCAGCACGTAGCAGTTTTCTTAGTAGTCGCAATAATTGTAATCACTATCGCCTGGGTTATCATATCCTGGTATAATTTCAGATTAAAAAAACGGATCATCGATTCAGGCCCTGTAAATGAAGAGGCCATGGGGTTCCTTAAAAATCTGTCATCAGCATCAAATACCGAATCACTTAAATGGGGTTGCATAATTTTTGCAGGTGGGCTTGGTTTAGTTGTACTTCAATTTATCCCTTACGCTGAATATTCTGCCTTACCTTATGGCCTCGAAGCTATGTTTATTGCCGCAGGTTTCTTAACCTATTACTATTTGGTAAACAAAAAGCCAAAGCAATAATCTATTACACGCCGGCTTATTCTCTGATCTTATAAGCCGGCTTCACAACAATTTATTGATAGATTTTTTAAAAGCACGTTTTCGCTTTCAGGAAATTCTATTGCCTAAAAATTAGCCTTTATCATCATGAAAAATATATTAACTCATCTATTCGTCATCCTTGCCATTTTATGTATTGCTAATAGTAATGCAATGGCGCAAAAGGATTTATCTGCCGGGAAAGTAACCGGCATTATTGTCGATTCACTATCCAAACAACCGCTTGAACTGGTAACCATTATGCTGAAAACAGAAAAAGACAGCCTGATAAAAACCAGGGTAAGTAAAGGCGATGGAAAATTCGCATTTGAAAGTTTACATTCTGCAAAATATAACCTGGTGATCCTGTTTGCGGGATATCAGAAAAAAATAATTCCAGTTGATTTATCTGTCGATAAGATTAACAATGATTTAGGTACGCTGTATCTAAGTAAACGCGTAAACAACCTGAAAGAGGTTGAAATAAAAGGCGACCGGCCAATCATTCAGCAAAAGGCCGACCGGATCGTGTATGATATGGGAGCAGACCCGGAAAGTAAAGTGAACAATGTTTTAAGCATGATCCACAAGATCCCATATCTTTCGGTTGATGCGGATGATAATGTACTGATGAAAGGCAGCTCAAGCTATAAGGTATTGATAAATGGCAAACCTTCGGGCATGTTAACCAACAATCTGAAAGAAGTTTTGCGCAGCATGCCTGCATCTACCGTTGTGCGGATAGAGGTAATAACCATACCATCATCAAAATATGATGCTGAGGGTATGGCGGGTATCATAAATATCATCACCAATAAAAAAGTTAATGATGGGTATAAAGGGACCTTAAATGCCAGCGAAGGTTTTCCGCAAGGTGGCCCGGGTGTAGGCGCGTCATTTACAGCGCAGCAGGGCAAGTTTGGTATAAACAGTTACGGCGGTGCCAGCATGTACCACGAACCGCAAACAACGTATACCACTACCCGTAATACCACAGGTGATGATCCAACTAATTTACAACAGAACGGCTATAATAAATCTGATAGCAAAAACGGGTATTTTGGTGCCGAGTTAAGCTATGAGATAGATACGCTTAACCTGTTATCCGGTAATTTTGATATCAACGGTAATAACTATCATGGATTGGATAACCAAACTTCGGTACTTAATGGAAGTACTGGTTCATTACAAAGTTATGATCTGGATAACACAAACCATGGTCATCGCGATGGATTTGATGCCGCTGTAAACTATCAGTTGGGCTTTAAATCCAGCAAAAACACATTGCTTACATTTTCATACCAGTATTCAACCTACAGCAGCAATGCTTATACCAATGTTGATATCAGTAATCCGGTTGATTATCCTACACCCGATTACAATCAGCTGAATTATGAAGATTCAAAGGAGCAAACCATACAGATGGATTATACCCATCCCATAAATAAAGTAAATATGGAAGCCGGTTTAAAAGCCATTTTACGTAACAGTAAAAGCAATGCCGAATATAATTCATTTGATGCAAGCGATGGTTTTTTTGAGCCTGACTCAGCCTTAAGCGATATGTTTAACTACACACAGGATGTTTATGGTGCATATAACTCGTATCAGTTCAGCCTTAAAAAATGGAGCTTTAATGCAGGTTTGCGTGCCGAATATACTGGCGTTAATGCCAATTTCGCGTCTTCGGCATCAAATACCAAACAAAACTACTTTAACGTGATCCCGTCTTTATCAGTAAATAAATCTTTTACAGATAACAGCAGTATTAACTTCGGTTTTACCCAGCGCTTGCGCAGGCCAAGTATTTACCGTTTAAACCCTTTTGTTGACAGGTCGAACCCGGATTTTATCACCACCGGTAACCCAAACCTGCACCCGGTTATCATGAATATTGTACAACTGGGTTATAGCAATGGCGGTGGTAAAAAGGTATCGGTTTATATAGGTACCGATTATACTTTTGTTAATAATCTTGATCTGCAGGTTACCAGTTATGATCCATCTACCAAAGTAACCACCACAACTTATGGTAACGTAGGTAAAGGCGGCGGGGTAGAGGGCAATCTGAACATTAATTACTCGCCAGTTAAATTTTATAACCTGGGTATTAACGCCAGCGCATTACACCTGTTTATTAACGGCACAGGTGTGGCTTCGGCAGAAAAGCTGAACACTACACTGTCTCACGCCTCATTATCCAATGGTTTTAAGTTTGATAAAGGTTGGAGTATGAATGCTAATTTTGATTATTACTCGCCTAACCCAAGTTCATTACAAGGTAAAAACAATGGGTTCGCTTCAACATCGTTAACAGTAAATAAGGAACTGGTAAAAAACAAATTGTTCTTTTCGGCAGGAGTAAACAACCCTTTTACAAAATACCGTACTAAGGTAACCACCACAACCGGGCCTGATTTTGTGCAAACCGGCAATAACCTGGTTTATTTCAGATCGGTAAACTTCAGTATCAACTACAACTTCGGCAGGTTAAACAGCGATATTAAAAAGAGCCGGAAAAGTATTAATAATGATGATGTATCTAATGGTGGCGGAGGGATGTAATTATCCGCTACAACATTGACGGTGCAACGCCATACGCCTTTTTAAATGTATAAGAAAAGTGGGAGAGGTTCTCAAAACCAACATCCAGATAAACATCTGATGGTTTACGGCCTTTCTCACTTATCTGGTAATATGCCTCTGATAGCCTTTTCTGTTGCAGCCATTGACCGGGAGAACTGTTAAATATCTTTTCAAAATCACGTTTAAAGCTTGCCAGGCTGCGGCCTGTGAGCCGTGCAAACTGGATGGCAGGCACATTATACATATAGTTCTGATTCATGTAAGCTTCCAGATCGATCTTGTATGGTTCGCTGAAATCAAACAGGAAATCCTTTAAGTTTTTATTGTGCCTGAGCAAAAGCTCGATAGCCTCATTTGTTTTTAATTCTCCTAAAACAGATTTTAACTGATCGGGGTGATCAAAATAAGGCGTTAATGAATCAAAATAACCTTTCAGAAACGGATCGGGTGATAATATCTGCATATACTCACCTGTGTACTTATCAACAGGATCTAACTTATGTTCAGTACTATACCTGCGCAGGAAATCCTGGTTAAGAAATATATTCAACGATTTAAATTCGCCGCCCGGCGGCGGTATTTTAATCGATTTTAAAAGCTGGTTCCGGCGGACTAACCCTATGGAACCGGCTTTAAATATTTTCACACCTTCATTAGTGATCAAATGCGTTTCACCCGAAATAATATAACCCAAAGCATGCTCATGCACAAACTGTTCATTGCCCCGCTGTTTCTGATCCACACAGGAGTACAGGATATTATCGAGTACGATATGGCTTTTATCTTCCTTCATTAATCAATGGCTAATATATTCAATTAATTACTTTATCTGGCTCATTGCCACCTTATCAAACATCCGGTCGGATAATATTTTGCGCATAAACAATACCATTGCAGCCATATAGCCACCGCTGTACCTGGTTTTTGGTTTTTTGTTGTAGATAGCTTTTCTTACAAGTTCTACTATTACCATTGGGTCAGCGCCTTTTGCCTCGGTATTGGTAATAGCTTCAGCAAATTTTTTAGCCAGGGGTGCATACACGCCGTTGCTCGATTTTTTGATCAGGTTATCCATCGCTATGCCACCCCATTCAGATCTTACACCGCCCGGCTCAATTACCACTACATCAATACCAAATTGTTTAACCTCGTTACGTAAGGCATCGCTCAAAGCTTCCAAAGCAAATTTGCTGGCATGGTACCATGCGCCTAAAGGCAAAGCGATTTTACCGCCAATAGATGAGATATTGATGATCTTACCATACTTGTTTTTACGCATATAAGGCAATACTAACTGTGTAAGTCGGGCCGCGCCAAATACATTTACTTCTAACTGGTAGCGGGCATCAGCAATAGCAACATCTTCAATAGCTCCGTATGATCCAAAGCCTGCGTTGTTTATTAATACATCTATCCGGCCTTCAGCTTTAATAATCGTTTCGATGCCTTTGGTCATTGATGCTTCGTCGGTTACATCCATCTCCAGTACTTTTACTCCGAGTTGTTTAATGTCATCCATTTTATCAACCCTGCGGGCGGCACCATAAATTATGTTGCCATCTTTTAATAGTTCTTTAGCAAACTCTTTACCCATACCGGCTGATGCACCGGTAACTAATATTACGTTTTTCATTTTTTGTATTTTGATTATGAATCAAAGGTCGGGATAAAAGGAAGGGGCAGGTTTGGTGTAAAGCTCAATTTTGCTTTGGTGTGAGGCTCAGGAGTGGTGAGCAAAAACGATATATTTGCTGTATGAAAATTTTAGGGCTCATTGGTGGCATCAGTTGGGTATCAACACTTGATTATTACAAACTGATTAACGAAGGTATAAATGAAAAACTTGGCGGACTTAATTTTGCCGAGTGTATGATCTACTCCTTTAATTATGCTGATATTAAGCGTAATAATGATGCCAATGATTGGGATAAAACCCTTGAAATGATCACCAAAGCAAGCCTTACCATGAAAAACGGTGGGGCAGAAGCTATAGTGCTTTGCGCCAATACCATGCACCTGATTGCTGATAAACTGGAAGAAAACATTCAAATCCCCGTAATCTACATAGCCAGCGCGACAGCAAATGCCATAAAGCAAAAAGGGATAACGAAAGTAGGCATGCTGGGTACCCGTTTTACTATGGAGCAGGATTTTTTCAGAAATAAACTAACAGATAATGGCATAGAAATGATCATACCTGATGATGAAGACCGTGCACATATTCACTACACTATTTTCGAAGAATTTGGCAGAGGGATATTTAAGCCCGAAACCAGGAATTATTATTTAGCAGTAATGCAAAAATTGATTGAAAAAGGGGCTGAAGGCATTATACTGGGCTGCACGGAAATACCAATGCTAATCAGTAATGATGATACCAACATCCCGATGTTTGATACCACGGCGATACATGCTAAAGCTGCAGTGGCGTTTGCTTTGGGTAACTAAGCTACTAACTGGTTAAATAACTTAACAGTAGTTTCAGCAGCATCAATACATAAACCGGGGTGTACTTTTGATGTTTGCAATACCGTACTGCGTGTAGCCGTAAGCCAACGAAAACGCGATGGTGTATCCAATTTAGCGATTGGACCGCCTTGCTGATCTGCAGAGCAAATACGTTCAAAAGAGCAGAGATGTTCTTTTAATTCATCCATGTCCAAATAGCCATCAAATGCCTGTAAGCGATGCGGATCAAGCACATACAACATTTTCAGATATTTCTGCTTGGCGCAATATAGGATGATACCGATATTCAGGAATTCCTCCCGGTCAACCCTCGGCACAACGCGTATAACAGCATATTCAAATAAAGTTCTCTCTTGCATGTTGGGCTTCTTTTACAAAAATATTTGAATTTGCTATGCGTATTAATAAAAATTGAATATAAGCTTCCCGGTGCTCTTCCGTTGTATCGAACTCGCCGGTGAGCCATTCATCAGGCACAATACCAACAATAGCGCGGATGCGTTCTTCGGTAAGGATAGTTTTAAGTGCGGAATCAGCCTCATCGAGTTCGGTTGCCTGTGAAAGCAGTACGTGGTCTTTTACCAGCAAGAAAGGTTTCTTTGCTTGTTCTTCCCAGTTATGCCATGAGTGATGAAAATACAAAGCAGCGCCATGATCTATGAGCCATAATTCCTTATGCCATATCAGCATATTGGTGTTACGGGCTGTACGGTCTACATTCATGAGCAAACAATCCAGCCAAACAATTTGTGAGGATAGCAGCGCCCCGGGTTTGGTAACGGTTGGGTCGAAAGTAATAGCGCCCGAAAGATAATGCAGTGCGAGATTGAGGCCCACGCTTGCTTTAAGCAGGTCCTGGATCTCCTCATCCGGCTCGGTACGGCCGAAGGCTTCATCCAAATTAGCAAATACAATTTCAGGGATTTTAAAACCTAATGACCGTGCAATTTCGCCGCCAATGATCTCTGCTATCAAAGCCTTTACACCCTGGCCAGCACCACGAAATTTCAATACATATAGAAATCCGTCATCAGCCTCGGCAATAGCAGGCAGTGAGCCGCCTTCGCGCAATGGCGTTACATACCGGGTAACATTTACAGTTCTGAGCTCTATATCCTGCATAAATAATTATGCGCCTAAATTGCGATTAATTTTAAGTACAATCGCAATTTGAGCGCATAATTTTATAAGCTGAGCAAAATCCGGCTTGTTTATTTTTTAACCTCGAAACCCAAGCCAATGTTCACCGATACAAATATTGAACCTTGCTTATTATCGGGGCCATCTTGTAATTTATAACTGTCAATTCTCCAGTCGCTTTGCGCAGCATGTATATAATAACCCGCTCTTACACCAATAGGAATGTAACGCTGAACCATAAAACAACCCATATCTTTTGCTTTAACAGGTATCAGATTATCATAACCGATACCCAGATCGATCCCAAAATTTGGCTGATAAAATGTTTTGCTATAGGTGTTATTTCTCAATTCGCCAGAAAAACTGGAGGTGCTTTGTATGCCGGTTTTATCCTGAATATCTAATACCGCAGCCGAAAAATTAATACCTGCAAAAGGGAATAGGCGCATATTTGTATTATTTAATACGTTGTATCCAAGTCGACCATATATCTGGTATTGGTTGTATTTGGCCTTAATGCCATTTAAATCTGATGAGGTGATAGGAGTAAAGCCTATACCATCTTCTTCTATCCATTTCCCGAACGCGTGGTTCATAGAGGCATTTATCCAGAAATCGTTTGCGCCCAGCTTACCTATTCCGCTGCCTGTAAGCGCGTTATTAAGTTCACCTAACCGGGATTGGCGATAAGTGACCTGGATTTGCATAGTGCCGGCAAATTGGTGATGTGTCCATCTTGAAGAGTTTACAGAATCTGTAGTTTGTGCATTAACACTGTGACCAAATAAGAAAGTAATCGCAATAAATAGAGCAGGTAGTAATTTTTTCATGTGAAATTTATTTAACTGTAGGTAAATACATTTAACATCTTTGAATTGTTTGATTATGAACTTTATTTATTATTCGATAAATTTCTACAAATGATATTCAACTGCATGTCTATTAAATTATCTGCCGATGCTTTGTAACTACCATAATTTATATATTTTTAACCCACAATGGAAATCGTAAAGGACAATAAAAAAACCATCTGGGCATGGTGTATGTTTGATTGGGCAAATCAATCCTATAATATGGTGATCACAACAACCATATTCCCTTTTTATTACGTGTACTATACTACATGGCATAACCCCCATGGTGATAAAGTAACTTTTTTTGGTTTTGAATTTGTAAATACTGTATTATCAAATTTCGTATTGGGGATCGCTTATTTAATTATTGTATTAATGCTGCCGATACTTACGTCAATTGCCGATTATAAAGGGAATAAAAAGAGTTATTTGCAATTTTTTACATGGCTTGGTGCATTGTCGTGCGCAGGATTATTCTTTTTTAAACCCGTTGAACATGGGATACCGTCACTTGAAATGCCGCTAATATTTTTTGCACTTGCATGTATAGGCTATTGCGGTGGTTTTGTTTTTTATAATTCTTATTTGCCGCAAATTGCTTCAGAAGCTAAACAAGATAGTGTGAGTGCAAAGGGATTTATATACGGCTACGTGGGGAGTCTTGTTGTTCAAATGTGCTGTTTAGCTATTGTAGAGAAACCTGAATGGTTTGGCATCGACCCTAAAAATGATTCTTTACCCGCGCGTATCACTTTTATTATCGTATTTGTTTGGTGGATGGGGTTTTCTATTATCCCATTCAGGTTATTACCTAAAGGTGAGCCAAATCCCGGTAAACATAATTATAATGTATTAACAGGCGGGTTTAAAGAATTAATAAAAGTATTCCAAAAGGTGAAAACCATGCCATTACTTCGCCGGTTTCTATCATCATTCTTTTTTTACTCTGTAGGTGTGCAAACCATTATGTTGGTAGCCGCACAATTTGCATCAAAAGAGTTGAAAATGCCGGATGACACGTTAATCATCATTATTCTTATTATTTATGTGGTAGGTGTTGCAGGGGCTGCTGGTATTTCCAAACTATCGGAAAAATATGGCAATGTGCGTACACTGGTTTGGGTAGTTGGCATTTGGACGATATTATGCCTTTCCGTTTATTTTATTACCAGTATTCCTGAGTTTTTTGTTGCTGCGGTGATAGTGGGTGCAGTAATGGGAGGTGTGCAAGCTATATCCAGATCAACATATTCAAAATACCTGCCACAAAATATTCCCGACACAGCCTCATACTTTAGCTTTTATGATGTTACAGAAAAAAGCGCTATAGTGGTAGGTCTGCTTTGTTTTTCTTTAGTTGAAGCCATCAGCCATGAAATGCGTATAGCCGCACTTACACTTGATCTGTTTTTCCTGTTAGGTTTTGGCTTATTAATTTCATTATTTTATGCTGAAAAGAAAAGTAAGAATCGGCCAACTACACCAAAAGCGGAACTGTCAGAAGTTTAGCCGGCCTTAATAATAGCTAACATATTTAAGCCATGTTAGCTATTACTCCAAACTTTTTCTGAAATTAGCAGCCGATGAAGATAGAATTGTTTATCCCTTGTTTTGTTGATCAGTTATACCCGGATACCGCATTCAGTACTGTGAAATTGTTGGAAAAAGCAGGTTGTACTGTAAATTATAACCCGCTGCAAACCTGTTGCGGTCAGCCTGCATTTAACGCGGGCTTTTGGGATGATGCAAAAACAGTTGGCAGTAAATTTCTGAATGATTTTTCGGATGATAGTGTTATTGTAACCCCATCGGCTTCATGTACCGGCATGGTGAAAAATTATTATAACGATCTGTTTACCAACACCACGCTGCATAATAAATGCCGCGCCATACAGGGCAATATTTATGAACTATCCGATTTTCTGGTAAATATTCTTCAATTCGATTATTTCGGTGCCGAGTTGGACGGCAGGGCGGTTTATCACGATAGCTGTGCCGCTTTGCGCGAATGCAAGATCAAAAATGAGCCTCGCCAGTTACTGTCAAAAGTTTTAGGCCTGGAAATGGTCGATCTGAAGGACAATGAAACCTGCTGCGGCTTTGGGGGCACCTTCGCGGTTAAGTTTGATTCTATATCGACAGCGATGGCCCAGCAAAAGGTTGATAATGCCTTAGCCGCTGAGGCCGATTATATCATTAGCACCGATGCTTCTTGTTTATTACACCTGCAAGGGTATATCGATAAAAATAACCTGCCCATTAAAACCATGCACCTGGCTGATGTATTGGCACAAGGGTGGGGGAATGTGTAGTTCGTCCCCTAGCCCAATATAGGGGATGTAAATCATTGTTCAACCCTCAATATAGTAAACGAATACGGCGCAAAAGTGTAATTACAGCCATTGTTGCTGATTGGTATTTCACTTTTTACAGGTACAAATTTATTAGGTTCGTCAACAGTATTCCAGTCGTCAAGGTTATTGGCTTTTAACTCAGTGGCGGTTACTTTGGTTACTGTGCCATTGTAATCATTCAATTGTATATCGGTATTTACAGCGGTTGCTTTCGAATTTACCACTTGTATGGTAATCGTTTTTCCATCAGCGCTCCGGCATGAGGTAATATCAAGTGTATCAGTCTTACTTGCAAAGTCTGATGCTATCACTTTCGGCAGATAGTTCTCCGCCGTCATCTTTGATACATAATAGGAGGGCTGTCCCCAAACATGTTTAGGATCAAAGAATAATAAGCCCTGATCCCAGCCATTATCATTCTGATGATCAACCTGCATACCATTAGCCGCGCAAACTATGGGTATATTATAATTTATCCGCTGCAAACGGTTTATGGCATTGGCATGCGCTAAAGCCCTTCGCATCCGGGCATTCCCGGCATTTTCTTCAAATACGCAAAGTCTAAAAGTGCTATCCGGAGCAACGGATTTAAGTTGTTCTTCAGCAAACTCAAAATCTTTCAGGTCTGGCTGCTTTTCGGTGTCATTATAAATATGTACATCAAACCATGCCTGGTGGCCAGTCGCCTGACAATGTTCTATGGTCTGTTTAATGTAAGCCTGGTCACCTTTAACATCCTCCCGGGTATCATCGCTAAAACAAAAAATAATTTGGATAGATGGATCCCTGTTCCATATGGCATCCGCCAGTAGTTTAAACTTGTCGGTCAGTTTCTGATTATTGAACTGCTCATTACCCAACTCAATATACTTCAAATGATAAGGTTGTTTATGACCTTCGGTAATTCGCTTTCTACCCCAATACGTGTTATTATTGCCATTTGCATAATCAACAAAATCAGCCATATCCTGCGGCGTTTCACCAGTGCTGAAATCAGGTATCCCGGTAATGCCTGTTGCATTACACAAATCAATGAAATCAATAATTCCCCAGCCATTGCTCGAGAACGGGTACCAGATGCCTTTGTAAGGCGGCCGTTTTTCCCGCGCACCTATCATGTTCTTCCATCGGTAATTATCGGCTAAGGTCATGCTGCCGCCATAGCGCAAAACCGTTATGTTTTCTTTTAGTAAGCCGTCTACAACATCTTTTCTAACAGGCAGATCTTTAAATCGTCCCCAGCTGCCGGGCTGCATAAATACATAACCAAGGCTAACTTTACCTTTTTGATGAAGCGTAATAGCTAACCGGGCATGCACAGCCGATCTCGTTGGTGTTAACATAAAATTATACTTTGTCCATGCTGCCTCAGTAACAATAGCAGCGGTTTCAGCATAAGTTACCGAGCCATCTTCGCTTTGTAAAGAGATATAAAGTTGTACCGGGTTATTGGTTTTCGCGCAGATGCTGCCTTCATAATTCTGCCTCCCGGCTAAATATAATCCCTGGCGGTTAAGGCCACGATTTTCAATTCCTATAATACCTGCGCCGCTTACAAAATTTATAGTCTGGCTTTGCTTACCAACGTAAGGCTGAATACTATCAATACCAAAACTCCCGGTTGCAGTCCCCGTTTTAACTGGTTGCCATGATCGTATTTCCGATTCATCCTTAAGCTGATCCCTGGGTGCCTTACAGCTTAACCAACCTGATAAACCTGCAAATTCCGGGTTCACACTGGCATCAATATGCATAGGCGATTCCTGAAAACTTTCACCAAAGATCATCTGACTGTATATACCGCCATAGATCTCATGGTTCACATCTTCAATACAGGCCCCGGTCATTAATGGCGATATGTTTTTTATCACATTATTAACCTGGACGGTGATCTTATTGGTTTGAGAATAACTATACGAACAGAAGAAAAAGATAATGAAAAAAGCGTACTTAATTACTTTCATAAAGATAGGATGAAATCATCCAAAAATAATCGTAAATTTGCACCTCAAATAAATGATCACTTAGTAGGTGATTGAATTAAAGTACTTTTTTATAAAACATAAATCATAGTTGTAGATGATTAATATTACACTTCCTGATGGTTCCGTTCGTGAGTACGATAAAGGGATCACTTCCGCACAGATAGCACAGTCTATCTCCGAAGGTTTAGCACGTAATGTATTAGCAGCCGAAGTTGATGGCCAGGTTTGGGACGTAAGTCGCCCAATTGAGCATGATGCCAAGGTAAAACTATTAACCTGGAACGATGCCCAGGCTAAAGCTACTTTTTGGCACTCATCGGCCCACTTAATGGCCGAGGCTTTGGAAACGCTTTACCCCGGTACAAAATTCGGTATAGGCCCGGCTATTGAAACCGGTTTTTATTACGATGTTGATTTTGGCGACCGGGAATTTTCTTCGGACGAGTTCAAGAAGATCGAAGACAAAATGCTGGAACTGGCTAAAACCCGTGAAGAGTTTATCCGCAAACCGGTTAGTAAAGCCGACGCTATTGAATATTTTACTGATAAAGGTGATGAGTATAAACTCGATCTGATCAAGGATCTGCCTGATGGTTCGATCACTTTTTACTCGCAGGGTGATTTTACAGACCTATGTCGTGGCCCGCATATCCCTAACACAGGCTTTATAAAAGCTGTTAAGCTGATGAGCGTTGCCGGTGCATACTGGCGTGGTGACGAAAGCCGCAAGCAGCTTACCCGTATATATGGCGTAACTTTCCCTAAGGCAAGTGAACTTACTGAATACCTGCACCTGATAGAGGAAGCTAAAAAACGCGACCATCGCAAATTGGGTAAGGAGTTGGAACTTTTCGCATTCTCTGAAAAAGTGGGTATGGGTTTACCTTTGTGGTTACCTAAAGGCACTGCTTTGCGCGAGCGTTTGGTTAATTTTCTGCAAAAAGCGCAGGTTAAGGCCGGTTATGAGCAGGTAATTACTCCACACATCGGGCATAAAAACCTGTATGTAACTTCGGGTCACTACGAAAAATATGGCGCTGATTCATTTCAGCCTATAAAAACACCGCAGGAAGGAGAGGAGTTCTTCTTAAAGCCGATGAACTGCCCGCACCACTGCGAGATCTATAAAACAAAACCACGTTCATATAAAGACCTTCCGGTTCGTTTGGCTGAATTTGGTACTGTATATCGTTACGAGCAAAGCGGCGAGTTACATGGCTTAACACGTGTTCGTGGCTTTACTCAGGATGACGCGCATTTATTCTGCCGCCCAGACCAGGTAAAGGAAGAATTCATGAAAGTGATTGACCTGGTATTGTATGTATTTAAAGCTTTAGGCTTTGATAACTATACTGCACAGGTATCATTACGCGATCCTGAAAACAAAGCTAAATACATCGGTACAGATGAAAACTGGGCTTTGGCTGAATCGGCAATTATTGAAGCCGCTGATGAAAAAGGATTAAAAACTGTAGTTGAATATGGCGAGGCTGCATTCTATGGCCCTAAACTCGACTTTATGGTTAAGGATGCCCTGGGAAGAAAATGGCAATTAGGAACTATACAGGTAGATTATAACCTGCCTGAGCGTTTCGAACTGGAATATACCGGCAGCGATAATCAAAAACACCGCCCGGTAATGATCCATCGTGCACCGTTTGGTTCACTGGAGCGTTTTGTGGCTGTTTTGATAGAGCATTGCGCAGGTAATTTCCCGCTGTGGTTATCGCCTGAGCAGTTCGTAATACTGCCGATATCTGAAAAATATGAAGATTATGCAAAAAAACTTTCAGATTCGTTAAAAGATTCTGATATTTGCGGGCTTATTGATTTCAGGGATGAAAAGATCGGGCGTAAAATACGCGATGCTGAAGTCAAAAAAATCCCTTACATGCTGATTGTGGGTGAAAAGGAAACCGCCGAAGGGTTGGTTTCAGTTCGTAAACATGGTCAGGGAGATTTGGGAAGCATGAGTATAGAAGATTTTAAAAAACAATTAATTAAAGAAATAACAGTATAACTTGGCATTAAACAAACCCTTCAATAGAGGACCAAGGCTTCCTTTTAAGAAAAAAGAAGCTGAACACAACATCAATCAATTTATAAAAGCTCCTGAAGTTCGCCTTGTGGGTGATAACGTGGAGCAGGGTATTTTTTCCTTACGGGATGCATTAGCGATTGCCCAGGAACAAGAACTGGACCTCGTTGAGATATCACCTAATGCTGTACCACCTGTTTGTAAGGTAACAGACTATAATAAGTTTGTTTA